>Ga0082212_10000812_pt1 | contig 45663 bp, 21 predicted proteins | sample TergutNt197P3_FD_71548 | JGI IMG/M metagenome (GOLD analysis project Ga0082212, IMG submission 71548) | Neocapritermes taracua P3 segment gut microbial communities from Petit-Saut dam, French Guiana - Nt197 P3 | ecosystem: Host-associated > Arthropoda: Insects > Digestive system > Gut ... | reverse complement strand
TTAAAACGCCGCAGCATACTTTCAATAAAAGTGTTTATTACCGGTATCCTTGGTTCAATACCTAATTCCACACCGGACTTTTTACGTTTCAATAGTTCAGTTATTATCTCCAACAATTCCTTATTGTGAATTTGTGTCAACAACCTATCAAATTCCATCGGCGGCGGTTCTTTATATGTCTCTATCCACATACAGGCCATGATGGGGCGTAACACATAAAAGTACTTTTTAATCTTTACTTTGTCCGTTTGTAAGTAATGCCGGAAATTCCCGTCTGCCATGTGCAAATAATGATATACAGATGATATTGGAGAAAAATATGGTTTTGCCAGTTCGTTAATGACAGAAATAAATTGTTCATCTTTATGATAAACAATTGGGGACTTAAGCCATTCAAACAAAACCGGGTTTGATTTGTTGAGCAGAAATAATGTCTTACGCAGATCCCAGCCGGAGTAATCATATTCATCAATTATCGGATATTCAATAACATCTTTTTGGGGGAGGATATTCAGATACCAATTTTTGTTGTGTGCATAGATAAACCGGATATCATAATCGCTGTCGGAAGACTCAAAGCCCCATGCTCTTGATCCTGATTCTACAGCATATAGGATTTTAACCGCATGTTCTTTTTCGATTTCAAGTAATCTTTTTTTAACAATTTCATTCAGTTCCCGCATCATAGAGCATTACCCATCTTTATACCGCATTTCACCGCATTGTTCAAGTACTGGCAGATCCAGATCTCTTGACAAATATTTAAAAATAAATTATTAAATAAGTTACTAAAACAAGCTGTACACAAACTCTGTTCAGCAGTAGTCCCATTATGTGTTCTGGTTATGCGTCACAGGTAAGAAAAGAATAAATATTTCCTAAGCCACTTATCACTGCTTTTAAAACAATAAAATTACTCACATTAAGTTACGCTGCAAATCAGCTTAGTGCGAGAGACTTTTTCGTAAACCATATCACATATAACATTCACATAATACGCATCTTGTATAGGATGTCCAACTTGAAGCGGACCCCACTCACGCAACCCACAAATCCGCTCTTAGCGTAAACATTACACATTTATTGTGCAGTGTGCCTCTTCATCGCGAAACTGCTTGCCGTAGAGCGGACGACATCGTTAATAGCAAGTGTTCACGCCGCCCGCTCTGCGGTGCTCAGCTGTGTTCAGTTCCGCGTTGAAAACGGCTATCTGTTTAAACACTTTTCAAAAAACTAGTTACCATTCAACTTCAATCTACTATATTTTGAAAATTATTTTTATTTCCTCTAACGGACAGCAATGATCCACCCTGTATTATTCAGTTCAACGTAAAAACTGTTTAATATCACCTTAGGTTTAATAAATATAGGAACTATATAACCTTAGATCACATAAAAATTGCGTGGCAAAATTTTAAGCGTATCGCCTTGTTTACAAAAAAGGAAAGCTGCGCTTTCCCTTTGAGATCGGTCCATCTGCAAAACACTTCTTTATATTGAAACATGACATGAGTTATTATGCATAATGCAAAGTTATCATAGTGGATTGTAATTTTCCTTACGACACTTGCTGATCCGTCTGCGTTACCTAAGCTATTTATGTGGTGTTGCCCCTTATCGGCGGGAATTATTATTTATTATGTACTGTCATAAATAATTTTGATATAAAAACATTGCGAACTTTGGTCTCTAGAAAATATTCATTTGAACTCTACTTCGGTTCACCAGATCGTTAGTCTTGTTTCTCAGTCCAAACACTAGCCACTAGCCACTCATTCTGCCACTAACCCCTGACCCCTGGTCCCTGGCCCCTGGTCTCTGGCCCCTGAATTACATTGGCTCAAAATCAGCTGGGCCGTGTTTGCACAAGGGGCAGACGAAGTCTTCGGGCAGGGACTCGCCCTCGTACTCGTAGCCGCAGACTTTGCAGACAAAACCTTGCTTCGGCTCCGTTTTCGGCTGCGGCTTCGGCTTGATGTTATCGAAGTAATACTGATACGTGGTGCTCGGCTCGCCAGAGATAATGAACGCTTGCGTTACATCCGCGATAAACAGCGTGTGGGTCCCGTAATCATACGAATCCGCGACCTGCCCTGAAATCACACCGTTCGCGCCCTCGGGGATGTACCTTATCCCATTAGCGGAACGGTCGCTGTACGCGCTGCTTGCGAACTTGTCGGTATCCCGCCCGCTGCAGAATCCGAACTGCTCAAAAACGCGGAAGGGCACGCTCTGCGACAGGATAGATATGTTGAACTTCCCGGTCTTGAGCACCATATCATGCGTGAAGTTTGCCTTATTCACCGCAATAGACACCCTGAGAGGGCTCTCCGTTATTTGCGCGGCTGTGTTGATAATGCAGCCGTTGTCCTTATCGCCGTCTTTTGCCGTCAGCACGAACAAACCGTAGGACAGCTTGAACATTGTCAGCATATCCACAGAACTTTGCACAGGCGGCTCGATCTGCTGCTTGACCACAGCCGTTGCGGGCATAGTAGCGATAATGGAGTTTGCCATTGCGTCGATCTCAGACAGCTGCCCCGCTTTCAGAGATGACCTCAGGCTGATAGTTTCGTCTATGAATGTGATGTTTTCGCATTTCCCAAGATGCTCTCGTATGAGCCCGCCGCTCGTCGGCGCCCATGAGCCATTCTCTATGATGGCAACCGTGCGTTTCTGGATATTATGGGCTACAAGATCGTTGATGACAGCCTCCATCGCGACGAAAATCCCCGCGTTATACGTAGTAGAGGCAAAAACCAAGTGGCTCCACCTGAATGCTGCCGACACGACCTCCGATGGCGGCGTCACGGATACGTCGAACATCACAGTCCTTATACCGCTGTCACGCAGCTTGCCGGACAGTATCTCCGCGGTGTTCTCCGTGCTGCCGTAAACAGATGCATACGCGATCATCACGCCATAATCTTCCGGCGCATAGCTGCCCCATAAAATGTACTTTGACAAAATATCATTAATATTGCTCCGCCATACAAAACCGTGCAGCGGGCATATCATATCGATCCTCAGCCCGGACGCCTTCTTCAGCAGCGCCATGACCTGGTCGCCGTATTTGCCGACAATATTTGTGTAATAACGCCTTGCCTCGTCCATATAATCCTTCGCGAAGTCCACCTCGTCGGCGAACAGCGCCCCGTTTAGCGCGCCGAAGCAGCCGAACCCGTCTGCGGAAAAGAGGATATGATCCGTCGAATCATATGTGACCATGACCTCGGGCCAGTGTACCATTGGCGCCATTACGAAGCTCAGGTTATGCCGCCCCGTGCTCAGCGTATCGCCCTCGGCGACGATCTGCACCCGCGCATCGACGTCGAAACTGTAAAACTGTTTTGCAAACTCCAGCGTCCTTGCATTGCAGACGATCTTTATATCCGGATACCGAGTGATAAGCTCTTCCACCGCCGCTGAATGGTCCGGCTCCATATGCTGCATGATGAAGTAATCCGGCTTCTTACCCCCCAGCGCCTCAGCAAGATTCTCGAAAAACCTCTTGCGTACAGCTTTGTCGACAGTGTCGAAAATAACGATCTTCTCGTCAAGTAAAAGATATGAGTTGTACGAAACCCCGTACGGCACCGAGTAAACCCCTTCAAAGTGACTGAGGCGCCTGTCATTTGCCCCTACCCAAATCAAATCGTCTTTTACCTTCTTTATGAAATGCATACCTATATCTCCTCTTGATAAAATAAAATAAAGTACGTTTGTGTTAAACTTAAGTCATTTTATCATTTGCTCTATTGCATTACAACAGCGAAACCGCTGATTCAGGTTGCTTATTAATACTTTCCGAAGTCGCCCAAGTCGACGGACGGCTCAACGAAGCTCGTCTCCCCCGCTGCGCTTAGCTGCGCCCGCGGCTCGCTTGACGGCGCCGCAAGCCCCTTGCGCCTGGAGGACGGATTCTTCAGCCTGAACTGAGCGATCAAAGACTCCAGCATACTCGCCTGGCTGCTCATCTGCTCTGACGCGGCGGCGGACTCCTCTGCGGTCGCGCTGTTTTGCTGGATGACCTGCGCCACCTGGTCTATGCCGACGTTGATCTGCCGTATCTCGCTGGCTTGCACCTCCGACGATGTTGCGATCTCGCTGACGATCATATCGCTCTCGTTGATGCCTGAAACGATTTCCACAAGGCTCTCCGCAGTCTCTCCGGCAATGCGCGCGCCGAGCTCTGCCTTCTCCATAGAGTTTTGTATCATATCGCCTGTCTCTTTTGCGGCTTCCGCGCTCTTTGCAGCGAGGTTACGCACCTCTTCGGCGACTACCGCGAACCCCTTGCCGTGCTGCCCGGCCCGCGCTGCTTCGACAGCCGCGTTGAGCGCCAGGATATTTGTCTGGAACGCGATGTCGTCTATGACCTTGATGACTTTGCTGATATTCTGGCTGGCCTGATTTATCTCCTTGACGGCGTTCATCATTTCATCCATCTGCTGGCTGCCTTTTTCTGCATTATCCTTTATTGTACTGGCAAGACTTGCCGCATTCGTCGCCATATCTGCGTTGTCCTTCGTCTTTCTCGCTATGTCTGCAATTGAGGCGGAAAGCTCTTCGACAGACGCAGCCTGCTGTGTCGAGCCCTGCGCAAGAGACGACGCGCCGTCTGCTACCTGCGTGGAGCCAATGGATACCTGCCCGGTGGCCGAGTTGATCTCGCCGAACATGGTATTCAGGTTCTCCACCATTTTCTGCAGCGAATGCCCCATCACATCATGGTCGGATAACAGCTGTACGTCGGATGTGAGGTCGCCCGACGCGACGGTCTCCAACTCTTTGCTAATATACATTATGCGGCTGATAAACTCCGATGATGCTTTTATCGTCTGCCCAATCTCGTCCTTATGGCTGCCGTAGCGCGAGATGATCGCGTTGTCTTCGCTTTTGAGTGTGATATCGCCTGTGTTAGCGGCCTTGGTCATGAACCCGACAAGCGGCAGCAGCGGTTTGCTGATGAGCCCTGAAATGTAGAATGCCAGCAGCATTGCGGCAACGACCGCGACTACCAGCACAATTATTATCAGCATCAGCAAATTATCGGAAAGGTTTGAGTTGCTTTCGGAAGCTTCTTTCGCGCGGGTGACCTTCATGTCAAGGCACTGCTCGAAGTTGGTTGTGATTTTGTTTATAGAGGGCAAAATGCGTGTGAATTCCTGCAGTATAGCGTCTGTATCATCCGCCTGCGCCAGTGAATAGCACTTGGCAAGGAAGTCGACGTAGTCTTTCTCATACAGGCTGCGCGCTTCATTGAACATTGTCTTTGCTTCGTTTGTTAAGATCGTGCTGTAATAGACGTCGAAATTATCCGACATCACCTTCTTTTCTTCTTCTATAGCTGTATATGTGGTTTGTATTTTTGCCTTGTCATCCGACATTGTGGCGATAAGGTATTCCCTGACATTCACCCTCATTTTCTGCATCGTTTCAAGGATTTTCGCCATAGCCGGCATCGGAACTGTCTGCATCTCATACATTTCGGTATCTGCGTTGTCAATGCTGCGCATTCCTACGATGCCGACGCCTCCCACTATCACTGTCAGGACGATGACAATAAGGAAACTGACTATCAGCTTCATCGATACTTTGAGATTCTTCACTACCAAAAACCCTCCATTCGATCGCTATTCATAGTTATTTTAGGCGGCATTCGCCGAACTGTTTGGCAGTTGCCTTACAGCAACACCCAGGTAACCGCTGAGTAATCGCTGATTAGTTCGGCCGACGAAACCGCTTAGCGGTCACTATAACATAAAATGTAGAAATTGTATATAATTTCTACATTATATTTAACATTTCATGATGCTTTGGTGTTTTTTTGCAACTTTTCATGTTTAAGTCATTGTTCGTACGTGATACCTTTGAAAGAACTTTTTTTAGTGAGTAAGCTTGAAATTGAGTAGCCGGTCTTGATATAATGACGCAGTAATCATTGGCGAGGCGGGTGCGACCATTAACTGTCAATATAAAAAGCAAAGGAGCGGCACAATGGACGGAAACATATTTTTGAGCGACAAGAAGCATGAGGATTTCACTTGGGAGACCTTGGGGGATATAAAAGAAGGACGCGGCGATCTTGGAGAAGAAATGCCGGTCCTTGTGTATCGGTTGATGCAGTACACAATGCTTGACGTGCTCAGCAAAGCACATGGCCCGGAGCAGGCAAACGAGTATTTCCGCGACGCGGGGTTCCTTGCAGGAACAGAGTTTGCCAAGCATACGCTTGATCTGAAGGCGGACCTGAACTCTTTTGTCGCAAATCTGCAGCAATCGCTGCATGAGCTAAAAATCGGTATATTGCGTATGGAAGCGTTTGACGCTGAGACGGGCGACATTGTATTGACCGTCGGGCAGGACCTGGATTGCAGCGGACTTCCCGTCACAAATGAGAATGTCTGCTATTACGACGAAGGGTTCATTGCCGGCATACTGCAGGCATACACAGGCAAAACGTACGACGTGCGCGAGGTGGACTGCTGGGCAAGCGGCGACAGGGTCTGCCGTTTCAACGGAACGGTCGTAAGCGGCTAGGCGGCTGACGCTTGCGCCTACTTGATAAACCTTTTGCGGAGCGAGGCGATCTCGACGTCTGTTATACCGCATGATTTTATGTAGCCTGCGGCGCCGCCGCGGGCTTCATTTATATGTTTTAATAAAGTTTCCATGTTCACCGGGGCTGTCTTGAAGAATGGGCTGTTTATATCGGCTTTTTCATTGGGCCAGCGCTCGAGGTACATTGTAAGCATCTCTTCGTACAACTCCCTGAGATACAGCTCCGACACAGTGTAGTCGGCTATGATGTCGTAATCGGCTACGTCCGCTATGCCGAGCAGCAGTGCGGAGATGATGCCGGTGCGGTCCTTTCCTGTGGCGCAGTTGAATATGACGCCGCCGTTGGCATTGGCCATCAGCCTGAGCGTATCGCGCACCCAATCGCCGCTTTTCTCGACGATTTCAATATACTTTTCGCCCCAGTCCACGAACGCGTCCATTGTCGGGCGCTTTTCTTCTGCAGCTTTCTCATCTGCAGGTTTCTCGTCCGCCGGCTGCTTTTCATCTGCCGAACGCTTCTCGTCTGCAGTGTGCTTCTCATCCGCCGGACGTTTATCATCGCCGTCCGTCCTCGATGTAAAAGCGACTTGTCTGTCAAAAGTCACGCAGCGGGCATACTCTATCCCCGCAACATCCGCAAGGCCGTTCGGAATGCGCTTGATCTCTTCGTCGCCCCTGAAGTCTATGACAAGGGTGACGCCGTACGCCTTGAGGAACTCAATGTCTTTCGCCGATATCGACTTAGGCGCTTCGCTGCGGATATACCTGCGAAACGCTGTGACTCCCCCGTCTTTAGTGGGATACCCGCCAAGATCCCTGATATTGCGTATTCCGCCGAGCGGCAATCTTCTATATTCCATATCATTCTCCCTGTTTCTGTTTCGGTTTATATTGAAAAACCGGCTGTGCTGCGATATACTTAGCACTGGGCAACTTTTCAGAGTGCATTCGGAAAGATTTCTTTCCGAAGCGATATAATAATACTACAAAGGAAGGGTATATGAAAGTGAAAAAAAGAGAACTCCTCGTGCTTATGGCAAATTTTCTTGAAGCGCTGGTGCATAATGACCCGGCTAAAGTGGTTCGGGCAGGTAATTGCAAGTCTACGTATCAGGGCGCCGTCGCCCCGCTCGGCTCCGGCGAAATATGGGGGCTGCCGCGCAGGATCCCGTACCGCCAAACCTTCGTCGACGACGTCACGGGCACCGTCTGTTTCAGCGGCGTCGTGACAAACAATGTCAGCATGCGCGCCATGGAGGCCCAACTGCCGAACGGGAACCACGGGCCGCAGAAATGGTGGATATATTTCGCGAGGCTCACAGTAAACGCCGACGGCAAGGTTTGCGAGATCGAAGAGATCGCGCGCCGGGAGACAGGCGCCGGCATGGGCGTGCGGCCCGTTGATATGGAGCCGCCGCGCGTCCTCGAGTCGACGATTCCGGAAGACGCCCGCTCGCCGCGCAAGGAGATGATCAAAATCGCGTCGCAGTACTGGGACGGCGTGAATAAGCTGATAGACCCCGACATCGTCCCGATGCATCCCGATGCGCGGCTGTACGAGGTTGGCACTCCCATGACGGACGAGATGCACAGCCCCAACAGCATGAAGACAAACTACATCACGCCTCGTTTCAAGTGGGAGTGCATCAAGCGGCGCTTCCCCGTCGTCGACGAGGCGACCGGCATTTGCGTTTCGACGAACCATATGATCGCGCAGGAGCCCGCAATGCCGACAGGTTATGTCACCGATATTTTCAAGATCGAATATGGCTTGATAAAGTATATATACGCTTTCCACGACCACGACATAGATTTCGTAGACTGGGAGGGCGTCGGCCCGCAGACTTCGGCGGAATGCGACTGATTTTCATTTTCTGTTGACTTTCGCCTCAAATCAATCTCACAAATGCAGTTCAAAATAGATTGGAGAACTTGTTTATGGAAAAGGTACGTTTTGGGAAATCGGGGCTTATGGTGAGCAAGATCGCTTTCGGAGGCATACCGATACAGCGGCTCGGCATGCAGGAGGCAGCTGACGTTGTGCGCGGTTCACTTGACCTTGGCATCAATTTCATCGATACAGCCAACGGCTACACAGACAGCGAGGAGAAGATAGGCCTCGCGATCAAGGGTATTCAGCGAGACAGCATTGTGATAGCGTCGAAATCCGGCGCGCGCGACAAAAAGACTTTTCTCGAAAACATCGACCTGACGCTCAAAAGGCTCGGTACCGATTATGTCGACTTCTACCAGCACCACGGGATCGGCTCAATGGAAGACTATGCGGCATTCATGGGGGAAGGCGGCGCGCATGAAGGGATGCAGGAGGCTATCAAAGCCGGCAAAATCCGCTTCCCCGCTTTTTCGAGCCACAGCATCCCCGCTGCGATCCAGATAATGCGCGAGGGGAAGTTCTACTCAGTGCAGCTGCCTTTCAACTATGTAGACGACGAAGCGGCAAAAGAAGCGATACCGCTCGCCAAGGAGCTGGACATGGGTTTCATCGCGATGAAACCGTTCGGCGGCGGGCTGCTGACCGATGCGAACATGTCGATTCGATACCTCTCCCAGTTTGACAGCATCGTGCCGGATCCGGGCATCGAAAAGCTTTCGGAGATGGAAGAGATCGTGCAGATAGTCAACTCAGGCGCGACATACAGGGCGAGCGACGCCGAGGCGATCGCAAAGAAAAAGGCGGAGCTTGGCGACCATTGGTGCCACCGCTGCGACTACTGCAGGGGCTGCCCGCAGGGCATCAGCATAAGCGGGGTGCTCACAGTCGAGAGCATGATAAAGCGCATGCCCTTCAGCCGCGCAAGCGGCATGGCAACGAAGAACATGGAAAACGCGCGCACCTGCATCGAATGCAGGGCATGCGTCGAAAAATGCCCGTACGACCTTAACATACCTGAGCTCATCAAGGACAAGCTGGCGATTTGGGACAGGGTCGTTGCGGAGAATAGAGGTTAAGAACCGTGAACAATCGTAGAAAACGCGCTTTTGCTGCTTTTTTGCTTATATTCGCCCTTGCGGCGTCTCTGGTCCTGCCATCATGCAGCAGCCTGCCCGCGCCTGAAAAAAGTGTTGATGCGCCCGGCGATGCCGGGCCTCCGGAATCCCCGGATATAGAGAGCGAACCGCCGCCCGCTCCGGCGAGTTCTACCCAAAAAACCCAAACGGCAATGACCGCCAGCTATACGCTTGGTTTTAACGATGCTGACGAGAAGGATGTCGCGGTGTTTGTGCCAGTGGAGCGCATTACCGGCGTTCCGCCTTCATTGATGTCCGGCAGCGGGTACAACCTGTACGCCGAGGTTTTGCCGGTCAGCGCGACGAACCGCGAGATCGTTTGGAATCTGCTGGACGCGGGCGGCGTGAACGTCAGGATGCAGGGCCGTTACATATACGCCGAGAATGAGGGCAGCATCAGGCTAAGGGCGACTGTGGTCGACGGCGCGGCGCCCGGCCGGGAATATACGCAAGACTTTACTATCACTGTGTCCGGGCCCTCGACAAGCACACCCGTGACAGGTGTGACAATGAGAAACAGCATCGATTTGAAAGTGGGCGAATCCGATACGCTGGTCGCAACAGTCGCCCCGGCTGACGCCGACAACAAAAACCTTGCATGGTGGAGCGCCGCTGAGAACGTCGCCATTGTGAACAAGGACGGGCTGGTTACGGCAATTTCCGCCGGAGTGACAATTATCACCGCCGTCACCGAAGACGGGTTGTTCACAGCGGAGTGCACGGTAGACGTCGAGCCGCTGGATATAAGCGGCATTACGCTCAATAAAGACGAAGCGTCGATAATGTACGGCGAGACTATTACACTGACAGCCTCTATCACGCCTGTCCATGCGACGAATCAGGCGATGATATGGTCGAGCAGCGACCCGGGCGTCGTGAGGATCGGCGTCAATAGCCAAACCCAAAATAATAACACAGCGGTGAATACAGTCGTCGTGAACAGCGGCCCGGTAAACAGCATCACGATAAGCAATGCGTCCGCGCCCAACAGCATTACCATAAGCAGCATAACGGTGACCGCGCTCGCCTGGGAAGGCGAAGCAACAATCACCGTAACAGCCATGAACGGTAGCATCCTAGCAACCTGTACTGTAACAATAGCAGACCCCTACGCCGAAGAAGACCCAATCCCCTAGCCAACTCCTTCGCAGCCCCCGTCCTCACTAACTCCTAACTCCTAATTCCTAGTTCCTACGCGCCGCTGGCGCGTTGCCACTAGCCACTAGCCGCCCAGCCGCACAGTAACCTCCGAGATCACCGCACTGCCCAGGCTGACGTCCGCGCCCCATTCGGTCGTCGCGCGGTTCTTCTCCACATACGTGTTTACGTCTATTTTCCCGGCAGCGCCGCGCGAGCGGGCCTCCTTAACGGCGGCTTCAGCGGACGCTGCCTTTGCCATTTCTATAGCGTCGTTAAGATTGTCGAAACGCTTGCTGCCCGCGGGGGCGTGCGCGATGTAGTACATTCCGCCGTTTGACGCCAGGCGCTGTGATATTTCCACGCGCGAAACAACGTCGATGTCAGCCATGAGCGCGCCCAGTGCATTAGCGACCTCGGCGTTCTCCGGCAGAATGCACTGCGCGCCCAGCGCCTTAGCCACAGCGGGCAGGAATACATGCGTCGGAGCGCCAATACCGACAAGAGCGGCGCCGGAGCCGAACGCATGCTTGAAGAACCCCTGTTCTTCCGCGCCGCGCTGCGCCCATGCCTGCCTGATCAAGTACTCTGTTTGCGCGTCCGCGCCGTCTTTGAACATTTCGGGATACTGCCTCGAAAGCATCACGCGGAGCAGGTTTTCGTACATTTGCCCGCCCACAAGGTCATATACTTCGTCAACAAGCGCTTCAAGCTCTTCGGGTGTGTTCTCACGCTTCATGGAAAACAGCAAATACTGCGCCGCAAGCTGCGACGCCTCTTTATCATACTCGTTATAATCGCCGCGAAGGTGCATAAAATCCGTCGGGGTGAGGCCGCAGCGCATAATGACGCCTTCAGCCTCAAGCCTTTCGCCATTGAAGTGGTAAAGGTCGATCCCGGCCTTCTCCTGAAGCTTTTCAAGGATGCAAGGGCCATCCCTGAGAACATCCAGCAGCGCAAGCTCATCCCTGTCGTAGCTCTTTTGCTCCGCCGGCTCGCGGACGAGGTAGAAAATCTCATGGAGCGGGAACCTGTTGACATGCTTGCTATATATCAGATTGATAAGCATCTGCTTTATTTCCGGCCATCGCTTCGCTGCCGAGCACATTGATGTGGCGCGGCGCTTGGTTAGCTGAGGCTTGCCGTTTACCAAACGAACCGTTGTGTCGCCGCCAAGCGCAAACGGGGAGACATGGACGCCTTTTACCGCAGTTTTCCAGCCACCTATTTGAATGCCGTCGCGCGCCATCACGGGGCGCCCGCCCCTTACGACAGAAATATCGGTCGTGGTGCCGCCCATGTCGACTATCACATAGTCCTTTTCCTCGCAGAAGGTCTTCCCTGCCAGCACGCTCGCAGCAGGACCGGAGAGTATTGTTTCAACGGGCCGGGAGCGCGAAAGGTCTGAGGACATCATGCTCCCGTCGCTGCGGACGACCATCACGGGGGCTCTGCACCCGCGCTTCTTGAAATCCGATATCGCAGCCTCAACAAATTCATTCACTATTGGAAACATTCTGGCGTTGAGCATTGCCGTCGCTCCCCGGACGAGGACGTCCAGCTCATTCGTAAACTCGCTTGCGCAGACGCAGGGAAGGCCGAATATCTCTCCGGCCATTTTTTTTATGCGGTTCTCGCAAGGCGCGCCGTTGTTCATTGAGTACAGCTCAGCTGCGGAGAGCGCGTCCGCGTCGCGCAGCCATTCGCCATGCTCGGAAACGACGCTTTCCCAGTCCGGCTCCGTCACGGTAAGTCCGTCCGCGCTCCCGGTCGTATCCACGCAGCGCACGTATCCGCTTTTCAGCCCGTACTTCACTTCAGCGTCAAAGCGCGTTATCAGCTCGTCCGTCAGCCCGAATATCATCAGCTTTGCCCGCCCGCCTTTGTCCTCGAGGCAGGCGTTTGTTGCGAGCGTCGTCGATAATGAGACCATCAGCGCGTCGCGAATATGCTCCTGGGGCAGCATGTCAAGCGCCTTCCCGATACCGATAGACAGGTTCTCCCTCGTTGTCAGCGACTTCCCTTTTGCAAGGAATGTTCCAGTTTCAAAATCATACGCCACAGCGTCAGTGCAAGTTCCGCCCGTATCAATGCCAATACCAATCTTCATTTACCAATGCTCCCAACTCTAATATCAAAATACAGCATGTCAGCCGCGCCTGTCGCCCTTCCGCCGGTCCTCCATTTGCCGCCTGTCGGAATTGCCTTTGCGCCTATCCTCTTTGCGGCGCTCTTTCACCGGCTTCTGGTTGAACAGGTAGTGCCTCAGTATGCGCAATACGTCGTCAAAATCCAGCGGTTTCCCCAAATGGTCGTTCATGCCGGCCTCAAGGCAATGTTCGACATCCTCTTTGAACACGTTTGCTGTCATAGCAATTACGGGAACGCTCTTTGCCCATTCGCTGTCCGACGCCCTGATAACGCGAGTCGCTTCAAACCCGTCCATTTCCGGCATCTGCAAATCCATAAAAACTATATTGTACTTATCCGGGTCCTCATTGAACATCCGGACAGCCTCAACTCCGTTTTCCGCGCAGTCAATTTCAAGAAGAGTGGGTTCCAGCAGAGCAATAACGATCTCGCGGTTAATATCCACATCCTCGACCAGCAGTACGCGGTACCCCCAGAAGCTGTCCACCTTGTCAGACTTGTCGTGCTCCCCGCCGTTGAGAAGGTCTATGCCGAACGCTGCGTTGATGCACTCGATAAATGCCGAAGGGAATATCGGCTTCGCCAGGAATTTATCGATCCCCGCGCCCTTTGCCTCCTCCGCTATATCCTGCCATTCGACAGATGAAATCATTATTATGACCGTTTCGTCTTCATTGATGTTCCTGATGCGGCGCGTGAGCTCTATGCCGTCCATGCCGGGCATTTTCCAGTCGACGAAGCAAATGTCATATATGTCGTCATTGCTTTCCAGCAGCTCCAGCGCTTGTTCACCGCTTGCAGCTGTGTCGCAGCGGATATGGAAGCGCTTTGCGACGTCAATAAAGTAATCCCTTATGTCGTCGTCGTCATCGACGACCAGAACGCGCAGGTCGTCCACCTTTACGTTTCCGGCGGCCATCAGGCCGTCATCTGCTTCTTCACCCGGCTTTTTGCATATGATGGTAAATGTAAAGGTCGCCCCCTCGCCGAGCGCGGACACGACTGAAATGCTGCCACTCATAAGCTCTACGATGCGCTTCGATATCGTCAGCCCGAGCCCGGTCCCGCCGAATTTGCGCGTCGTGCTGCTCTCAGCCTGCTCAAACGGCTTGAACAGACGCGTTTGCTGCTCGTCGTCTATCCCCACGCCAGTATCTACGACGTCGAACCGGATCTCGCAGACGTCGTCTTCTTCGCTGAGCAGCTCGGCGCTCAGGCTGATCGTGCCGTTTTCCGGGGTGAATTTAACAGCGTTAGACAACAGGTTCGTGATGACTTGCGCCAGCCGCTGGTCGTCGCATATCAGCCTGCGCGGGATGTTCTCATCTATGTACACCGCAAGTTTCTGGTGTTTTTCTACGACGCGGAAATTGATGATGTTGATTACTTTTTTGAGCAGTTCTTCAAATACAAAAGGTTCGGGATGCAGCTCAAACTTGTCCGCTTCGATTTTGGACATGTCCAGAATATCGTTGATAATGCCGAGCAAATGGTTTGAGGCTTCCGAAATCCGCCCGAGCGCATAGTCTTTCCTGTCCGTGCTGTAAGACGATTTCGCAATATTGGTCATGCCTATGATCGCATTCATCGGCGTCCTTATCTCGTGGCTCATGTTCGACAGAAAATCGCTCTTTGCGCGGCTTGCCGCCTGCGCTGACTTGAGCGCGGTCTCCAGCGCGGCACTGTGGTTTTGCATCTGCAGGTTTGCCGCGATGAGCTGGCTGTCACGCTGGCTGATGTCGCCCACCATATCCTCGATTTTTCTCGCCAAATCGCCTATCTCGTCGTTGCGGTCGTCGCCGTGGAGCATGATCGCGCCTGCGTCCGCTTTCGGCTGCTCCGGCGCATTCGCCCCGGGCCGGTAAAGCGACACTCCTGTCACGAGTTTCCTGATGGGCGATATAACATACTTTTGGATGATGTAAAGGTTAAAAAAGATGGACGCGGAAAACGCGACAACGACGATCAGCCCGACCATGGCGAACGCGATTTTGCGCTCGCGCCTTATCATGTCCATGGATAAATCCACATTAGCGTAACCCGCCACGCTTCCGTCGGCGCGCTCGATGGGTTCGTGCGTGGTCATCAGCCAGCCCCACCGCGTTCCTACCGTATACGGATCGACACGCTCGCCTCGCAAGAGCCGCGCAAGTATATCAAGATCGTAGTCGTCCGCGCTCCAGTCCTCAAAATCCCCCAGCTCGAACTTGTCCTCTTCATCCTCGTCGGCGTCAAAGAGGAATATCTCGCCTCCTTCTACGTATTTGGATATATAGATGTATTCAGCGCCCGTTCCGCGCGCCGTCAGCCGCATGAGGTTCAGGAGCTGCTCGTACTGCTCGTCTTCTTCGAGCGTTTCATAATACCGATCCACATCCTCGCCGCTTATTTGCGACGCGATCATTTTTGCGATGTTCACAGCGCTTTCCGCATATTCGGCGATGATGCGGTTCTGGTACACGTAAAATATCCCGACAAGCATCGCTACTCCAAAAATGACCGGAACTATCGCAAGGATTCCCATCAGGCGGAATCTTAATGATTTGCTCCTTCGCCCGGCCGGGTCATTCGGGTCATTGGGGATCATAGATACCAACACCTTTCTTTTCTGTTCAAATGGCTGGCATTCGGAAACGGTCTTTGCGGCGCGATTTATTTAAATCCCACCATCATCTTTTCCTTCTGTCGGTTTTCCTTCTTTCCGGGTCATGCTCGATCCACGGAATGCGCCGTCTTTCCTTTTTTCGCCTGTCCTGCATGTGCAAATGCTGCCAAAGCTGAGTTATGACCGCATCCATGTCGAGCGGTTTCCCCACATGCCCGTTCATGCCTGATTCGAGGCATCTCTCTATGTCTTCCCTGAATACATTCGCCGTCATCGCTATTATCGGCACGGTTTGCGCGTGAGGCGTGCCGAGCGCCCGTATCGCGCGCGTAGCCTCGTATCCGTCCATATTCGGCATCTGGACGTCCATGAATATCGCGTCGTACTTCCACGGTGACTCCGTAAACATCTTAACCGCCTGCTCGCCGTCCTCCGCGCACTCAATGGTCAAACGCGTCGGTTCCAGAAGTGTAAGCACGATCTCGCGGTTGATCTCAACGTCTTCGGCAAGCAGTATGCAGCGCCCCGAAAACTCGATATTCAGCTCGTCTTTCGTGATTTCTTTCTTTTGCTGGTCAGCGGCGCGTCCCGCACAGAACGTGAACGCGAACGACGCGCCCTCGCCAAGGCTGGACTCTACTGCTATATTGCCTCCCATCATTTCGATAATGTTCTTTGAGATAGCAAGCCCAAGCCCGGTGCCGCCGTACTGCCGCGATGTGCTGCTGTCTGCCTGCTGGAAAGCCTGGAACAGCTTTGCCTGCTGCTCCGGGCTTATGCCGATACCGGAGTCAGTCACAGATATCTTTATCGTGCATACCCCGTCTTCTTCCCCTTCCAAATCCGCCCTGAAGTCGATCGAACCGTTTTCCGGCGTGAACTTCACCGCGTTTGAAAGCAGGTTTGTGACGACCTGGGCTAACCTCTGTTCATCGCCGATTATTATCGCTGGGATGGTTTCGTCTATGTGCATCGAAAACTTCTGACGTTTTTCGTCTATGCGGAAGTTGATGATCGTGACTACGCGCTGCAGCATGTCCTCAAAGTGGAACTCCGTATGTGACAGCTCAAATTTGCCTGACTCGATTTTCGATATGTCGAGTATATCGTTGATAACTCCGAGAAGATGGTTTGAAGCGTCCTCGATCTTCCCTATTGCATAGTCTTTTCTCTCCGTGCTGTCTGTCGACTTTGCTATGCTGGTCATACCGATGATTGCGTTCATGGGCGTGCGTATCTCATGGCTCATGTTTGCCACGAACTCTGATTTCGCGCGGTTCGCGTTTTCCAGTTCAAGCCGCAGCCTGACAGTTTCGCTTATGTCGTCTGTGCTCCCCGCAACGCCTATGATCCCGCCGTTCCCATCGTATATCGGCACTGTGTTAGAATGGAAAGTGGAGCCCTCCGCTTCGCCCACCCAGTCCTGCGGGCCTTCGCGGAATGTCTTTTCGACGCCTTCGATGATGTCCAAATGTCTGTTTTTACGCTTCGCCAAATCGAGCTTCTTGCCTTCCAGAAAGTCCGGCGTCACGCCGATCACGTCCAGATACCGCCCCTTAAAGGTCGTGATCGTGCCTTTGTTGTCGACGCTCCAGATCACGCCCTTATAGCTGCTGAGCAGAGCTTCCCACTCCGCGTTGCGGTTTGTTATGATGCCGTCGAGCTCTTTTCGCTCGATCGCGCTGGCAATGAGCAGGCTTGCGGAGCGCAGCACGGCTTCCTCGGTGTCGAGGAAATGCCTCTCGTTATGGCAATCGTCATAGCCGATATATCCCCAGAAAGTATCGTTGAGGATCACGGGAACGATCAGTATTGAGAGTATCCCCTGCGGCGCTAGTTGATCCTGCTCCTGCTGCGACATATCGCGGACGATGCTGTTTATGCACTCCCCGCGCGCCAGCGTTCCTTCCCAGGTCGGGATATTCTCGTCATAGGATATGCCCTCCGCGCCCTCTCTGTTTAGCTGCTGCGTCGCGCGTTCCGTCCACTCGTACATCCGGGTGCAAAACAGCCGCCCGTCTACCGTACTGTTTTTCCAGATGGTTATCCGATCTACCAGTACGGCGTCCGCCAGCAGCCCCATCACATAGTATATATCGTCGGTGAACTGTTCGAGGTCTGAATGCAGAAACACTGTAGCTGCCTGGTTTACCGTGTTGAGCAGGGTATCCCTTTTCTCGATTTTTTCCATCATCTGCTTATGCTCGCGCATGTCGCGCGTATAGCCAAGCACCACCTCGTCGTCTTCGTACTTTGTTCTGACAAGCGTGATCTCTGCGGGCATCGGGGTCCCGTCGAGCATCTTGTGCATCCATTCAAAGACACACCGCCCCTCTCTGAACGCTTGCTGCACATACATCGCCCCCGCCTCGCCCGACGGGCGGCCGTTCGGCTGGAATTCGGGGGAGCATTGGCTGAACCAGTTGTCGATAAACTCCTGTTTGCTCGTGAATCCGTATAACTTAACAGCGGCTTCGTTACAATCAAGGATGTTGCCGGCACGGTCCCATATCTGGCAGCACAGCGGCCCTGTGTCAAGCATCATCTCCGTTCGGGCGCTGGCCTGATTGAGCGTTTCCATCAAGTTCCTGCGCTGCCTGAACAGAATGCTCAGCCCCACAAGGAGCAGGAGGAGTATCACTACAGAGACGATCAACATCACCAGGCGCTGGTTTGCATAGTTGGACCGCTCCTCCGCCATTTTCTTTTCATAGTCGAAGCTCCTGCTCGACCAGTCTTTTTCGATTTTTACGGTGTCTATATTTTCCAGCGCTTTGCTTATCACCGAGCACAGCATCGCCTCGTCTTTATTGAACCCGAAGTATGCCTCAGCCAGAGGTGAGCTAAACGATATGTTTATCTTGTAACCCGGCCTTTCGAGGTAGTTCATCAGGGTGAGAAACTCGTTCTCGGTCGACATCATGAGGTCTATCTCGCCGCGTTCCAGCGCGTCGAAGGCGTCTATCTGGTAATCATACAGTATGAGGTTGTCGTTATCCGGGAAGAGTATGCCATAGATGTCCTTGCGCGCGGATTTGTTCATGACCCCGACAGTCGCCCTGACGACCTGATAAGGTTCCAGATTCGGATATTCGGTTTTTGACAGCAGCGCGTATAAGTCGACGGCGTACGGCGTCTCGGGCCAGATGTACTGGCTTTTGCGCTCCTCGGTGACTAAGAGCTCGCTTACCATTGCGACTTCGTCCGCAGCCAGTTTGTCAAGGATCGCGGACCAGGTCTCGCCCGGCTCCGCTACGTTGTCGAACCCTATTCCTGTCAGTGCGGTGATCTGTTCGATCACATCGGCCGCTATGCCCTGGTACTCTTTTTCCTGCTCATTATAAAAGCTTATGGGATAGTTGCTGTTTTCGAGCGCTATGGGTATCCTCTTTGCGTTCGCGGTGAGGTCGTCTATGTACCACTTCTGCGCGCCGGTCAGCGACCTGTAAAACTCAAATTTCGCATAGTCGCCGTTGCTTTTTTTGTAGATCTCATGCAGCGTGTCGATCCCGCCGGCTTCGATATACCTGTTGACTGCCGATATCACCGGCTCCATCTCATGCTTAGCTGTGGTCATCGATACGGGCGTGTAGATGAGCGGGAAGATGTTTTTATGCGACACGAATTCGACGCTGTAGCTGAGCGCTTCGGTCGCATCCGCGATGAACACATCTATTTCGCCTGAGCTGAGTTTTTCGTACACATCCTTGTCGTCGTACACGTCGACGACGGTGAACTTCAGTTCGGGGTAAATGCCGGTGACCGACTCTGCTGTGATCGTGCCTGCGTAAAAGCCTATCCGCTGGCCATACAGGTCGTCTTTCGACTCGATTTTCGCGGAGTCCGCGCGCGTGAATACGCCGAGGCCCCTCTCGGCGATGGGGTGCGACATGTGGTAACTGCGCATGCGTTCGGGCGTTGGCGTCAGTTCGCCTGTGAAGTCTATCGTTCCGTTGTCGATACCGGCTTTCAGCTCGTTCCATGCGTGCAGTTCCAGTATGAAGGGGATTCCGAACAGGTCTGTGAGCAGTTCGCAGAAGGTTTGTGAGAATCCGGCGGGGTTTCCGTCTTGCTGGATGTAGGCTTCTGTGGATGGCATGCTGCCGTATGAGAATGCTGCAGCTTGCTTTTTCAGAGTTTCTATGGCCTCGATTTCGTCAGCGGTGATGTTGGGGATTTCGCGGTAGGTCGTTATGGAGGTTATGTCAGGCTGCTTTTTTACTGGTTCCGGCTGCGGCGTTTTGCACCCGGCTAGCGCGCTTACGATGATGCTTGCCAGCAGCAGCAGGAGTATTGCCGTTCGTGTTTTCCGCATGTTGTTTCGCCTCCATAATCGCGCATTTTTCTTAAAATGCAACAATGCGTCTCAGTATACCACATTCCCGCAAATAAACACAGAGTATAACTGATATTTCAACCAGTTATACTCTGTTAATCTTACCATACAGAGGCAAACCGTAGCCGACTCCGGTATGCCTTAGTACTGTATTCTCGTTATATGTTATCTACGCTTTTTACGCGCAGCGCTGAGGGTCGCGCCTATGCTTAGCAGCGAGAGACCGATGAAGCTGAGAAGCTGCGGCGTCAGGCTGCGCCCGGTCTGCGGCAGTGCTATTGCTATTGGCCGCGGCGGGTCTGCCGGGTCGACGGGGTCGTCCGGCGGATCCTCCGGGTCGTCTTCGCTGAACTGGAATTCACCAAGCGGGATCTCGTCGTCGAATATCCACATCTCTTCGTCTTCATCCCAATACCAAGCCCCGAGCGGAACGCCGTCTTCGTCCAGCTCGATCCACATTTCAAGCTCGTCGTCCCACTCGAGCGTGTTATCGGAGCCTATGGGCGCCGGCGGCACGTAGTGGTCGGTCCCGCCGGGTATATATGGCGGCGGCGCCGGGTCTTCGCCGTCCGGGCCGGGATCGGTATCCGGGCCTGAGCCGGGGCCCGGGCCGGGTGTTGGGTCCGGCGGAGGTTCTTCGGGATCCTCCGGCTTCGGATCCGGCGTCGGGCTGGGTTCGGGGTCGGTTTCAGGGTCGGGGTCCGGTTCGGGCAAGGGATCAGGCTCCGGCATCGGCGTGGGGCTCGGGGGCGTTATCACCACTTTGTTCTTTGTGTTCACAAAAACTGCCTCGGACAGTTCCGCGGAAATCGTTCCGCTTGCGCTTGTCGACGTCGTCGTGTAGCCGTCTTTGTTGGCTTCGGCTTCCGTCACAGTATACGTCACGCCGTGCGGTATGCCGTTTATCGTCTTGCTCTGCCCGCCCTTCAGCGTGAACTGGCTGCCGCTAGCCACTCCGTCATATGTTTTGCCGTCGCTGAACGTGACAGTGAAAGTGAAGTTTTTATCCGGGTCTGTCAGGTTGCCAGAGAGGACTTTTTTCACTTCAAGGCTGCCGGTTTCGACCGCGGCGTTCTTTGTGTTTGTAAACACAGCCTCGGACAGCGCGGCGGATATCGTTCCGCTTGTCCCCGACGAGGTTGTGGAATACCCGTTTTGGTTGGCGTCCAGCTCTTCTGCCGTGTATGTCACTCCAATCGGTATTCCGCTTATCGTCTTGCTCGCGTTGCCTTTCATGGTGAACGCAACCCCGCTCGCGACTCCGCTGTATGTTCCGCCGTCGCTGAAAGTGACTTTGAAGCTGAAATCCCTGCCGGGTTCTACGGCATTGCCGGATAACACTTTGCTGACTCTGAGGCTGCCGGTTCCCGGGGCTTGCGGTTCGTTTGTGAACGTGACGACAAGCTCCGTCATGGCGGCTGTAATGGTGAACACCTTGTAGCCCGGCGTGCTGATGATGTACCCATCCGGCGCTTTCACCTCGGCCAGCCTGTAGCTGCCCGGCAGCAAATCGTACACATACGTTTTGCCATCCCCCGCGGATGTTGATGTTATGCGGCTACCGAGAAGGTCTATCGCGCCGCTTTCATCCATCAGCACGAACTCCGCGCCCGCCAGCTTCTCACCGCTGCCGCCTTCCTTCACGACATAAACAGGTATCCTGTCCTCGCCTTGCGCCGTGCCGCCCGCAATCGACCAACTGTTGTCTACCTTCGTGACTATCTCCTGATTTTTCATTCCGATAGCTATAAACTCCGCAGTGTTGACGATCTGGTGCTTCCCGTTGATTATATCCAGCTTGGATGTGTCCACCACTTTGGTGGTATACTCGATTTCATGCGTTGCTTTGAAATCATAGCTGTCTTCGAAGGTAAAGATAAGAAGAGTTGCACCGTCAAGACCTGTCGAGGCAGCGTATATATAATCTGTGCCGGGAGCCAAGACTGCGCCTGTCACTTTGTTGGTCACCTTTACGCTTCCCGGAACCAATATGTGGCCGTAGCCCATTTTATCGATGACCTCGGCTTTGTAAAGTTTTGAATCTTGCTGGTTGACCGTGATGCTCCAGTCTATCGTGTTATTATCCCCGAGGGCGCCGCCCTTTGTGAGCATCACTGTATACTGCAGCCACCTGCGGCCTGTGACAGACCAATTATTGACCGTTACCTTGTTCTCGTACCATGCCATGAACGGCTGGCCGTAGAGATGGGTATGGTATGTGATTCTGACTTCATTGTTACCAATGTCCTTAAGCTTCAGGTCGAAGCCATATTCGCCTTTTGCTCCGTCTTTCGGCTCCACGCTGACTAACTCCACGCCAACGAGCATTTCGTTTACCGGCACCAGCGTCCATGAGGTGACTCCCGGGGCTCTTACAGAAATTTCGAAGCTGTTCGGATCCAGCACCTGCCGGCGTTCATCAGCATCCGGGTCGAACCTGTCTTCGACTGTAACCAGGCCTGTTCCCATGTCGGTCCGCGGTGTGTTGAAAATGATCGTCCATGTAAAGTCGCCTTTATCATACTCTGGAGAACTCTTTGAGCCAAACCTGAAATCCGCACCCGCTTTTGACTGTACAGCGTGTTCATAGAGGTTTGTGCTGATATCCTTGGTGGTCGGTTCTCCGTTCCACTTAACGCCCTGGACCAGATGCCCGCGGTTGAAAAACGACACCGCAAGGCCATCGTTTATCACTCCGCCGACATCTTTGGGTAATTTGTATACGGTGCGGTACGCAATTACCATCTCCTGGTCTTCAAGTGTGAAACCGGATTTGAACGTTATGGTAAAGCCCTCCGTTCCGTCAGGATCGATGCTTTCGACAACAAAGTCGGTAGTTTTAGCCAGAGTCGTCCATGCTGAGCCCGAGCCCACTTTCACCTCTACGCCGTCACTTGACAGCCTCATGGAGGCTGTGTTGCCGGGAGTTAGCCCGGCGTACGTGAAGTCGTCTCTAATCACGATGTTTTCAAGCCTGCCTTTGGGGTTCACTACTAATTCCCAGTCGATGTATCCGTCGACGTCGTCACTGCCGTCTTTGAACGGCACGTCGCTTGATGACTTCCTCAGCTTCTCTATTCCCGGCAATGTAACAACGACCGCGCCGTCCGGGAGGAGTATCTCACCGGCGGCGTCGCTGCCTTTACTGAATGTTGCGTTGTTTTTATACACTGATACAGACTTTGAAACGTTGGCTTCATACTCGATAAAGAACGTGTAGAACTTGCCTTCACCGTTCGTGAGTTGCTCCTTTGCAATGGAGAGGGTAAACTCCCGGCCGGACACCCGCTCGTATGTGTAACTGCCCGGGGCGATCACAGACCAACTGCCTTCAACGAAATCCTTCAACACCGGGTCATAAAGTGCGTGAGCCACACTCGTGATCGGGCTGCCTGTCGCAGGAAGCGTCTGGTTCTCATCCAAAGTATCCGTGATAACAAACGCCGCATCAGTGTCGACCGGGGCTCCCCATGCGTTGGCGATGATCATCCATGACGTTTTGTCGCTCTCGTTTGAGCCCTTCGGCGCCGGAATGAACGCGCTTTCCGCACCGTCTCCCAGATCCTTCTCATTTGCGCCTTTATAGTTGACGACTACGACGCTCAGATCCCCCTCATACCAGAAGAACGCCTCGCTCGAGGCAAGCTCCTGCGACGATGAAGACAGTGAGGCTTTGTTTCCAAAATACTGCTCGTTTTGCTCCGGGGCGTCGGGTATCGTATCTACTACGATGCGGTAAGCCTTTAGAGACAGGTCGTCAAATAACGTAACGGTAAAGGATTTGCCTTCAGTCGCGAAAGAAACGTCGTAATCCACATAACGGGTCAGCTGACCCCCTTGTGTGGTCTCGATTTTTCCTCCTGCGAAATACTCAACTGTCAGCGGATAGACTTTGATGCTGGCTTGATCTACTTTATGCCCGGCTTGAGTCATAATGTCGGTCACCATCATATCCCCTGCGGGATATGTGTTCATCTCGGTGTTCACATCTATCTGCCACCGGATGTATTCCAGCTTCCCGTCCTTGATGGAATGTGACTTGTATGTTTTATCTATCGCAGTACCGCCCGGGTGCTTCTTGAATATGAACTTGAACTCAAACTTCTCGTTGAAGTCGACGTGTTCCGCAATGATGGTCGTAACATACTCGTAGTCTATGGTGGTCATTACCTTGAAGGTGCCTGTGACGTTTGTTTTACCGGCGAGCTCGCTGTTGAACTCCATGTGCAGCAGGCCGTCGTCTGTGTCGTTCAGGATGAAAGTGCCGATTATTACGCTGCCGTCCATGAGGTCGCCTGTGAGGCGCGGGATCTTTATCGGCAGCGAACCGGCGGGCCACAGCAGGATGTCTTTGCCATGGTCGCCCTCGGCTATTATGACGTCGCCGGCTACTTCCCATGTGTAGTACATTTCGAATACGTCGTGGTTGTTGAACTCGATAATACTGTCCGTTACCGGCGCCCCGTTCAGGCTGACCGCCATGCTGGTGATCTCGACGGGAATCTGCTTAGGCGGATCGCCGCCTGCCGCTGTCACGAGCAGGCCGACCGTGCCTGTCACCGCAACCAGGACGACGGCCAGAAATATGAGTTTATTCTTTAGCGGCAGCCCGCTCCAGAATCTTCTGCGGACGCTGTTTTCCTGTTTCATTTTCACGCCCTCCTCTATCACCATGCGCTCTGCTCCCGCAAAGCGCTCAGTAAAAAAACAATACCTTACCTTATATAATAAATATACCATTTTACGCTGCCACGGTCAAGCACCAAGGTTGAACACAAAGGCTGAGTATAAAGGTTGCGCGCAGCACAACGGTTGAGGCACTCGCTTTGCAATATTGGTGATAGAAGAACACAGGGATCGCTCCCTGTGCCCTTCAGCTTAATGCAGATCATTCCCGATTGCTATCACGTTTTTTTGAGCAAGTGCTCAGTGTTGCTCCAATGCCGAGGAGCGACAGACCGATGAGGGAAATGATTTCCGTTGTGAGGCCGCGCCCGGTCTGAGGCAGTTCCCTGACCATCGGGGGGGCTTCAGGAGCATCCGGTGGGTCTTCTTCGTCGAAGTCCAGCGCTCCCAGCGGTATATCGTCGTCGAATATCCACATCTCCAGATCATCGTCCCAGTACCATCCGCCGAGCGGCACTCCGTCCTCGTCGAACTCAACCCACATTTCCAGATCATCGTCCCAGACGAGCGTGTTATCGGAGCCTGTCGGCACAGGGAGCTCGCCCGGGTCGTTGCCGCCGGGGATGTATGGCGGAGGAGCAGGCGGCGGGGATTCCGGTTCCGGGTCGGGGTCAAAAACCGTGCCAGTACCGAAATCATACGGCGTATCGTCATCTTCCGGTTCTGGGCTTGGCGCGGGGTCTGGGTCGGGCTCGATCTCAGGCGACGGACTAGGGCTCGGCTCCGGATTCGGCGTCGGGCTCGGCGGTATGATGATCGTTGTTGTTGTGTTCCTGTAATTTGTGAACACAGCCTCTGATGTCTCGTTTTCTTGAATCATCCCGGCGTCGCCTGTCGACGCCGTTGTATATCCGTCCTTGTTAGCTTCTTCTTCCGCCACCGTGTAGGTCACGCCATCGGGTATGCCCGTAATTGTCTCGCTTTGCCCGCCTTTCAGCTTAATTGTATGTGTCTTGGACGTATCACCATTATGTATCACTTCATCGCTGAATGTCACGGTGAATGTGAACTCTCTATCGGCTTGGGTGTTGTTGCCGGTGAGTATTTTGCTCACTATTAGGCTGCCGGGATCCGGCGTTGCCTGCGGCGGCGCTTCCGGCGGGTCATATATGTTAGTAAATGCAAGGTCTGGTTCAGAGTATGCGCCAAACGGGCCGCTGCCGCCTTCCCTTACACTGTATACCGCCTCAGCTTCGAGTTTGTTGTTGATGCTGTCTAATGTCACGTCAACCGTTATCAGGTACTGCGTGTCATCGTACTCCCAGTATGCAGGGGCCGGGCCTTTTTCCTTCAAGAGCAAGTAGTACGTGCCGGTGCTTGCAAACTGAATATTGTTGAATGATGCTGCAGCCGTGCCTGTGCCGGCCGCGTTTCCTGATGTGGAACGCTGCGATTTCTCAGCGCCGTCCTCATCAGAGTTGTACAGGATAAATGTGAATTTGTCTGCGTCCATCGCAACATCCGCGCCTGCGGCATCTTTCGCTTTTTTAGTTATGGATAGGTCAATATAAGCGGGTGAAGGCAGCAGAGGAGAGCCAAGCGGCTCGTATGTGTTGATGAACGTAACCGTTTCCTCTTTTACCGAGCTTGTTATTTCCCCGGTCGATTTGTTATCGGTTTTATCAGATTCGTACCCGTCATCAGAATAGTCACTTTCGGTTATTGTATAGGCCGTATCCATTGGTATTTTTGTGAACTCAGCAGTTTCACCATCTTTCAGATATACCTTTGCTCCATTAGTGAATGCTGCGCCATCCAGCAATATGCCGGTGAGAGTTTCATTGTCATGCTCGAACTCGACCGTGAACTCGAATAGTTTTGACAAGTTCGCCCCCGCTCCATCAACGGCCTTTTCGAGGGTGAGGCTGCCATAAACCAGCGTCGAAATCGGCGGCTCCTTTGAGTTGGTAATTGTTTTGCCGGGTATCTCTTCCCAACTACCGTCTACATACCCGGAAATCGTGTAGGCGGAGCTGTTTGTGACGTCGACTTTATATACTTTATCGGATAACTCATATCCGTCGGGTGCTTGCGATTCTTTCATGTAATATGTGTTATTAGCTAAGTTTACGAACCTTACTTTACCATCGGCTCCAGTAGGATCTGACGACATTAGCGGAGTGTTGCAAGCCTCATCTGTGTATAAGATAAACTTTGCGCCGCTCAGCGGCAACATGTCTTCGCCTATTTTGGTAAACTCAACACTGTATGTTCCCATAATTCCGCCGGCAACCATTTTGTCGCCCGGCCAGAACGCGGACAATGCTTTTGTCTTGACGACAGTGCTGCCTGCCTCGACAGTGTTTTTAATAGTTTTCATCCGATCGTTATTAAGAAGGTCACCGTCGAAAAACTCTTCAGTCGCGATCGTATAGTACTCTATTACCATTGGCCTGTTGACGTTCTGCAGATCAATGACCATTGTCTTGCCGTCGCGTGTGAAGTTGTTTAAGCTCATTCTTGTCGTGATATCCGTTCCGGAAGTCTCTGGGTATGTACCATTGGGAGCTGCAGGATAACTGGGGTTTGTCCGAATGTTTGTCGTTGCAAAAGGAACTGTCAGGTTGTTGACTTCTGAAAGTGTGCGTGTATTGCCATTATCATCGCGCACAATGTTACAATACTTTAGATAGTCCCAAAACTCTCCCCCGTAATACTTAGCCGGAAATAACGATTGCCTGTCTTCACGTTTGGGTATGTTGTCAAGCCCATAGTACTCAGCAACAACGAGCATGTTCAAGTAGTTCGGCCATTCCCCGCTTCTTGGGTTCGGGGTTTTGTCAATCAAGTACTTATGGCCGCCTTCAAGCGTATCTGTCAATACGAGATTACTAATGTATTCAGACTTCATATTGATGCGGATATCCCACTCAAACACTACATAGCTCACCCCGTCGATGGTCACCCGTACCGGGTTGCCGGACTCGTCAAACAAGGTACTGCCGTACTTTTCGTAGTTTTCAGTAATTTTTGAAGGGCTCCCGTCTTGTTTTATGTTACCATCACTGCCAACTTGCACTAGTTGTCCATTAAGAAGAAAATCAACTTTTTTCCCAGTTACAGCAGCTGTTCCTCCAACAAGGTAGAGGTCAATACTGTATGTGCCGCTGATCGTATGATGATCATTCACATAAGGGCCGAATGTTGCAGTCATGGTGGTTACGCCCGAAACGGTCTTTACAGAGTATGTGCCCACTTGATTTTTAGGCGTAGCGTCATCATAAAAAGGAGCATTTTCCCTTTGTATTATATATTCGCCGTCACTTCTGAAATCCGCCGGAATGACGAAGGTGAAGTAGTCCCCTTCTTTTAGCTTATATTTTTCTTTATCGGTATCAAACGGATCAGGGTCATACAGAGGCTCCAAGCTTTCATCAGACCAATCCATGACAAGTTCTATCTCTGTCCACCAGTCAAGCGTAATAGTTTGAGTTGTTCCTCCGCTGCTTCTTTTCCATGTGAAAAACTCTTTGTTTGGGGTTTTATTTGTTTGCGTTAGCGTAATCGTGTCGACAACATCGACCTGTCCGGAACTTCTGTCAGCTGTCGCGATGATTCCCGCCATTATCACGCCCGCAACGAGCATGACGCCGAGCGCGACGGTCAGCAACCTCTGCGTCAGTCTGGAGTGGACTCTTTTACGCGACTGATTATTTTGCTTCATTTTGATGCGCTCCTTTCTTATGCATCGGGGCTTAGCGAATATCCGCGTTATTCCCTATATCGCTGCGTCACCTATCGCGTTTTCCGCTCGTCGCCTGAGTTCAGCGGCGAGTCTCTTAGTATTTACCGTAGTCTCTGCTGTTTGCCTCAAACGCTAAACTTGCTTTTTCCTGTTTTTTACTTCCGGCTGACGGCAATCCTCTCAACGCGGTGCCGCTTTTGAGCCTAAACTGAGCGATCAAATCTTGCAGCACAGTGGACTGGCCGCTCATTTGCGCCGACGCAGCTGCGCTTTGCTGGGCAGTGGCGCTGTTTTGCTGCACGACCTGCGCCACCTGGTCTATACCGGTGTTGATTTGGTCGATTCCGAGCGATTGCTCTTCCGACGAACTGGCAATTTCCTGTATGTACTCGCTGCTTGTGTTGATGCCGGACACGATTTCCGCAAGGCTTGCCGCCGTTTCACCTGCTATGCGGGTGCCCAACCCGGCTTTTTCAATGGAATTCTCTATCATCGCGCCGGTCTCCTTCGCCGCTTCAGCGCTCTTGGACGCGAGGTTGCGCACTTCTTCGGCAACGACCGCGAACCCTTTTCCGTGCTGGCCTGCGCGGGCTGCTTCAACGGCAGCGTTCAATGCGAGGATATTCGTTTGGAAAGCGATGTCGTCGATAACCTTGATGATTTTGCTGATGTTCTGGCCGGCCTGATTGATTTCCTGCACGGCGGTCATCATTTCATCCATTTGACGGCTGCCTTTTTCCGCGTTGCTCATAATAGACGCCGCAAGGTTGGCGGTCTTATCGGCGATCTCCGCGTTGGCTTTCGTTTTTTGCGCGATCTCGGCGATAGAGCTTGAAAGCTCCTCGATGGCTGCGGCCTGTTCAGTCGAGCCTTGCGCGAGCGACTGCGCGCCGTCCGCTACTTGCTTGGAACCGGACGAAACCTGATCCGTGGAAACGTGGATATTGCTGAACATATTGTTCAGGCTGTTAACCATGTGTTCCAAAGATTTCCCCATTACGTCATTTTCTGAGAGCAGCTCTATATCGGTCGTCAAATCCCCGCTTGCGACGGTTTCAAGCTCTTGTGAAATACTAGTTATATGTTGAATAAATGCTGCGGTCGCTGCAATACACTGCCCGATTTCGTCTTTATTCTGAGAGTACTTTCCAATAGCGGCTGCATCAACAGGCAGTATCGTTACATCGCCCGTCCTTCCAGCTCTGCGCATAAAATCGGTCAGAGCAGCCAATGGCTTGCTGATGAGCCCGGGAATATACGCCGCCAGCAGAACACATACCACCACCGCGATGCCAATGAGCACTATGTTGACTTTTTCCATTGTGTTTGTAAAACTAGCGCTCTCCTGATCCTTAGCTTCAACAATTTGCGAGTACTGTGCCTGCATAGCCGTCAAAGTGCTTATGACTTCTCCGGTTTTGGGGAAAATGGTTGTCTCCAGGTAGTTTCTAGCCGCTTCCAAATTCCCCTGTTCAATTAGAGTGTTGATCTTCTTTGCTTCCGAATGGATAAAAGCATGAGGTTCGTCAAGCTTTCCCAGCAGACTCAATAGTTCAGGATCGTTCATTCGTTTTGCTTCGTCGCTGTCGTACCATCGTCCAAGCGCGCATGTATGCGGGTCAAGCGAACCTGTAAACTCTTTCCCTGTCAGCACAGCTTCCGTCAGTTGCTGCCTCCAGCTAAAGTGCGCGTTCAGGACACTGGACACACTGTTGCTCTCATGCTGCAACTCTTTGAGTTCGGTTGTTATCCCATCAAGCGTTATTGTTGTAAATAGCCCGATAACGCCCAGCAGTACTGCTACAAGAGCTATTGTAATAAACGAGAATAGGATTTTGTACCTGACCTTAACGTTTTTAAACCAGTTCATAATGTATGCCTCCTTTTTTTTATCAATCACGCTTTCCGCGTTTTTTCGTTCCTGCGCTCAGTGTCACACCTATTCCAAGGAGCGAGAGTCCAATGAGGCAAATGAGTTCCGGTGTGAGGCCGCGCCCTGTCTGCGGCAGCTCTTTGACTTCCGGCTCCGGGTCTTCCGGCGGGTCTTCTTCGTCGAATTCCAGCGCTCCCAGCGGTATCTCTTCGTCAAAGATCCACATTTCATTGTCATCGCACCAATACCATCCGCCCAGCGGTACGCCGTCCTCGTCAAACTCTATCCACATTTCCAGATCATCGTCCCAGACTAGGTTATTATCATCACCTGTCGGCGCCGGCGGCTCGCTCTGTATGTTTCCGCCCGGTATGCGCTGCTGCGGCAACGGAATCAACGGTTCCGGTTCGGGCTCAGGCTCAGGTTCGGGGTCGGGTGAAGGACCTGCGCCGGGGGTGGGAGGCGGGTCGTATGGTTCAGGCTCCGGTGTGGTGCTGGGGCTCGGAGATGGGTCGGGTGTTGAACTCGGCTCCGGAGTGGGGCTGGGGCTTGTGCTCGGCTCAACCGTAGGGGGAGGCGGGGTAATAACTTTGTTTCTTGTGTTTGTGAAAACAGCTTCGGATGGCGTTCCTGTTATCACCCCTGATGCATCAGTTGAAGTCGTTGTGTAACCGTCAGTATTAGCGTCTGTCTCCTTCACTTCGTAGGCCACGCCATGCGGTATGCCTGTCAGCGTCTTGCTTTCGCCGCCTTTCAGCGTGAACGGTGTTCCGGTCGTGTATCCGTCATATGTTCCGCCTCCGCTGAACGTCACTGTGAATGTGAAGTCTTTGCCGGTTTCAACGTTGTTGCCGGACAGCACCTTGCTGACTGTAAGGTTTCCTGTGGGTGTTTCAGGGGGTTCGGTTTTGTCTTTTGCGTTTGTGAATATGGCTGTGGACGGAGTTCCGGTGATCTCACCGTTCTCCCCTTCAGACGTCGTTTCATAACCTTCTGAAGTATAATCCGCCTCCGTCACAGTGTACTCGGCTCCCTGCGGAATGTTGTTGATAGTCTTGCTTTCGCCGCCTTTCAGCGTGAACGGAGTTCCGCTTGTGTAGCCGTCATATGTGCCGCCGCCGCTGAATGTCACTGTGAAAGTGAAGTCCATTCCGGGATCCGGATCGGTGCCGGCAAGCACTTTACTGACGGTCAGGTTGCCTTTGGGGATAGCGTTCCTAGTGTTCGTGAAGACAGCGTTGTTCGGTGTCGTCGTTATCGTTCCGGTCGCGTTGTCTGAAGTAGTTACATACCTATCAGTGTCGGCATCTAATTCCGTCACAATATAGGACACATCAAACGGTATCCCTGTAATGGTCTTGCTCGCTCCGCCGACAAGGGTGAATGTGTCTCCGCTACTGTACCCGTCATATATGCCTGCTGGCGTGAAGTCGACTTTGAACGAGAAAGCTCTTCCGGGTTCCGTATCATCGCCAGCGAGGGCTTTACTGACAGTCAGGCTGCTGGTTGTTGCGGGAATAATATTTCTTGTATTTGTGAACACAGCATCCGACTGTGTCAGTGATTCTATCGTTCCGCTTTCTCCTACTGCTGTAGTCGTGTAGCCGTCGGCGCCTGCTTCCGCTTCTGTTACTGTGTAGTCCACGCCGTGCGAAATACCTGTGATCGTCTTATGTTCGCCGCCTTTGAGCGTGAACGACGACCCGTTTGCAACGCCGTCATATGTGCCGCCGTCGCTGAATGTGACCGTAAATGTAAAGTCTTTGCTGGATTCCGTATTATCGCCTTCTAAGACCTTGCTGACCTTGAGGCTGCCGGGAGGTGGAGGCGGCGGCGCGCTTCTGGTGTTTGTGAACACTGCTGTGGAAGGCGTTCCGGTGATTTCTCCGCTCTCCCCGGTGCTTGTCGTTGTGTACCTGTCTGCTGTATAATCCTTCTCCGTTACGGAGTATGTCACCTCCTGCGGTATGCCGTTAATTGTCTTGGTTTCGCCACCCTCCAAATAAAATGGCACTCCGCTTTCGACTCCGTCATACGTGCCGTCGTCACTAAATGTGACGGTGAATTCGAACTCGCTGCCGGGATCCGGTGCAGCGCCCGCCAGCACCTTGCTGACTATTAGGCTGCCGGTGGGAATCACTGGCTCAGCAGGTATTTTTTCATTGACTACATATATGTGCGTTCCTGCAGGATCGAGTACGCCGCCAGCTTTGCACAAGCCGTATGTATTTGCGGCTGGTGTTATCACATCGCCTTTGTAGTCTGTGAGTGTCACTGCATAGTTATTAGTCGGGTCGATTTTCAGAAAAATCGGGTCTGCATATGCAATATGATCCAGTGGAGGTGTAATTTCGGTAATTTTATATATGTCATCCTTTGTATAAGTTCCAAGCAGTCCGGTGGTCGCGCTGTAGACTCCGCTGATACCTGAAGTGGTTATTATCATTGGAGTCATTGGGTAGGCATTTGTGTAGTCACTGTCATTCCAAACGCCTAGCCGCTCCACTTTAAACTCTGCGCCTGCCAGGCTGCCTGTCGAATCGCTTTTCTTGAAAATCGTAAGATTATTATAGTCACCTACCGCATATCCATTTCCGTCAAACCAGTAGACTTTATCGTGCGGGCCCACCTCTTTATTGACTCCGCCGAACTCAATGCCGATGCGGTTTTGCACCTGTAGGTTGGAAGGTAACAGAGCAGGGTTTGTGACCTCGGCAAAATATGACACATACAAAGCGCGGCCATCAAGCGCAGCAGAAGTGATGTCAAAGCTGAAACTGTCTTTCCCAATCTGCACTGACGATATGTCACCTGCGACACTTTTCACTACATTATCGAAGAAGAAGTCGATTTGCGTTTTATACTGCCCCACAGTATAAAGGTTTGTACCACCGCTGTTTTTTAACTCTCTACTACCCAACAACGCATACCTATCCATCATTTCGCGGACAAACATGTTCATGTAAAATGTCATTGGGAATCCGTTGGATTTATTAGGCGTCGGAGTGTGTGATTCATAGTCGAGTCTATAATCAGCAGCATTCATTCTGTCACTCCAGCCTAAGAGTTTTCTTGCAAACTCCATACTTTTGTCGTCCATGCAGAACTCCCACAGCTTTTCCAGGTCGACTGTATACGCTTGAAAATATGCAGTGCCGCCTGCACCATACATGAACCAACTAATGTCTAGTGGGATAACAGGATTACCGTCCCAGTCATAAAGTTTGTATGGTGCAAGTAATTGTGTGCTGTCAAGTTTGTCGTAAATCGTGACAGTAGCCGGGATGGTTGTTCCATTATATCCATTGTTGCCTTTGTACTCCATGAAGTAATTAGCTTCAGACAACCCTGTTCCGTTCACTTGCGCTGACCATAAGATTATATTTTTTCCGTCAACTACATCTTCTACCTCAAATGGGTCTCCGTCCTTATCAATTGTTTTATTGAATTTTTCACTGCCAATCCTATGCCCATTCCAGTCGTTTTTCTCAGTAGTTCCCTTAGCAAGTGTTACACCGTTCACTTTCCATTCCTGTGGAACAGACTCGGGGTTGTCAGCCTCGCATCTGAACGTAAACTCAAATACGCCGGATATGTTATTTGTGCCTTCAAGATAACCGTTGAACACAACTCTTATATTAAAGAGTTTGTCTTTGTTAGTTCCTGAAGTGGTGGGCTCAAGCGTCACCTTACCTGCAGTGCCTGCGACGCCTGCCTTTTCTGCAGAAAAGTCAAAAGAATAATTGTTCATGTTGAAATTGACAGGCTCCGCAAAAGTCATCGGCAAAAGGAGATAGTCTCCATCTGTTATTAGTGTTCCATCATTAAATGACCAGTTGACTACAAGTTTTAGCCGATCATATCCGAATTTAAGGTTTGTTGCACCCGTAGGTATCAGCTTGTCGTCTTGGTACGCTGTAAATGTGTACGTGAGCTTGCCAGTGATGTTATCAGCCGCAAAAACAGTGCCGAACACGATCATGCCCGCTACGAGCATGACCGCAAGCGCAATGGACAGCACCCTCCGCGTCAGTCTGGTGTGGATTCCTTTCCGAATGTTGTTCTCCTTTTTCATTTCTATGCTCCCTCCTTGGCTTCGAGCCTTCGGGGCTGCACACAAACTACTCCGCCGTGCTTTACAGAGCGTTGCAGGTACGCTCTGCGCAAAACAAAAAGCTGCCGGTCGCCCAACAGCTCTGCCAATTTGTCTTTCAAAAGAAAATTTCGGCAGCTGGCTGTCATGGCGGATGTCCGCGTTAGACCCTGTAGCGTTGCGTCACCTGTTTTCACAGGCTTTGCCTTTATCGAAACCAATAATTAAATTTTTATGCGCTAATCTTAACACAGGCTTTTAACCCTTGTCAAGCCCCATAGTGAGAAAGTGTAGAATTTTTCACATTTGCACAAGCCGCTTTAGTAATTTTTCACAACAAATAGCTATGCGCCCGTTCAGCTTGCCTCAAAGCGGACGCTTGCGCGCGTCTTTTCAGGAGCATAGAAAAATTTAGAAAAAAATAAACACAGAAGCCGCAACGCCTCCGGGCGAATATTTTTTGTCAAGTAATCGCGATTTAGTGTTGTGTATAGTCGTGCGTTATGATATAATGCTACCAGACTTGGCTGATGCCAGCCCGCCTCTATGCGCCCCCAGCGTTCCGCTGCCCGCGCCCCCCACCCATTTTCTTTGCATACGGTATTCGCTTGTGTGTTTACGGATGATGAAGCGAAGGCATTGTACGGCGGGCGAGTTAGCTATGCGAACGCCCGAAGGGCGAAAGGGCGGGGGCCGCGGGCGCGTCAGCGGGGGCGGAAAGGAGAGTTTCGTATGTATCTAAGGCAAACTCCAGAAAAGAAAACTGGGAGGGTGTACCTGTCAATCGTCCATGGGTACCGAAACAGCGAGGGGAAATCAAGACAGAAAACAGTTGAGAAAATCGGTTACATTGATGAGTATAAAGACGAATTCGACGACCCAGTCGCACATTTTACAGAAGTGGCCGCTGCTATGGAGGCGGAGCGCCTGTCCGGTAAGAGCATAACGATTACGCTCAACTCCGACGCGCAGCTTGAGCGCGGTGTCGCAAACCGCAAAAATTATGGTTATGTTGTTTTCAGCAAAATATATCACGAGCTTGAAATCGACAGGTTCCTTAAAAACGCCCGCCGACATGAGAATTTCAAGTTCAACACCGATGCCATTATGCGGCTGCTTGTCTATTCAAGGCTGCTGCTCCCCGGCTCGAAGAGGGCGGCAGTCCTAAGCAAAGACATGTTCTTCGACAGCTTCAACTTTTCGCTTGACGACACTTACGATGCGCTCACGCATTTTGACAAGATTTCCGGGGGGCTGCAGAAACACATTCACGAGAAGGTCACGGAGCTATACGGGAGGCAGACCGACCTTGTGTACTACGATGTGACAAATTACTATTTTGAGATCGACAAGCAGGACGAATTGCGGAGGAAGGGCGCGGAAAAGAACCACAGGCGCGACCCTATAGTCCAGATGGGGCTGCTGCTGGACAAAATGGGGCTGCCGATCTCATACAAGATATTCCCCGGCAACACGCATGATTCCCAGACGCTCATGCCGATGCTGACGGAGATAAAAAAGCACTATGGCGTAAAACGAATAATCACTGTCGCTGACAAAGGGCTCAACAGCGGGGACAACATTGCATATGCAACCGTGCTTGATGATGGATACATATATAGCAAGAGCATACGCGGGGCAAGCGAAGATTTCAAAAAGTGGGTGCTCGACGAAGCGGGTTACCGGCAGTTCTCAGACAAATACAAGCTGAAATCGCAGTTAGTACCCGACGCGCCCATCAACGTGACGGTCAAGCAGGTCGGAAAGAAGAAGTCCAAGAAAAAAGAGGCAGTGGAGCAGAAATGGATAGTGTACTACAGCGAAAAATACGCTGTCCGGGCAAAGCACGCCCGCGAAGACGCCCTTGCCAAGGCGTCCGAAATGATAAAGAACCCGGCGAAATACAAGCGCTCATTCGACTACGGCGCCGCCGGGTATATCCAGAACCTCAAAGTTGACAAGGATACAGGGGAGATATTAAATGTTGAGGACAAGCTTATCCTTGATATCGAGAGGATCGAAGAGGAAGAAAAATATGACGGGTATTATGCTATCGTTACCAGCGAGCTAGACGACGAAGACGTTCACATTATTGAAATGTACAGGGGGCTGTGGCGAATAGAGGAATCTTTCAAGATCACGAAGAGCGTACTCGGATCTAGGCCGGTTTATCTGAGGACTATGGAACACATCAACGCGCACTTTCTTACTTGTTTCATTTCGCTCCTGATTGCCAGAGCAGTCGAGATGAAGCTTGGCGGCAAACACACCATCAAAAAAATCAAAGAGGCTTTGCTTAGTGTTGCGTGCAGCAACATTGACCAAAACCTCTGGCTGTTCGATCATGCCGATGACGTGACCGACGACATCAACACCGCATTCGGTACCGATTTCGGTAGAAAAGTTATGACCCTTCAGGAAATCAAAAAAAATATTGCCATCTCCAAGAAATCCTGATTTTACACTACAACTTCTCGCAACACTATCAAGCCCGCCTCGCCTTGCTGCTACAAGGCTGGCGGGCTGTTCTCCCCATTTTTGCTTCCGAATAAAAGATCATAACACAGCCGTTAAACCCTTGTCAAGCCCCATAGTAAAAATGTGTAGAATTTTCACATTTGCACAAGCCGCTTTAGTAATTTTTCACAACTTCGAGGACAAGCGAAGCAATCGGGCCTTATATTTTTCATTGCGCAGCGTCATTCCAATCCCCCTTCACTGCGTTTTGTTACTCTCGCAGCAATATGTTATCAGAATAGAGGGTTCCCTTTTAACAAAATAGAGGGCATGCGCTCGAAAATGTAGAGTTTTCTACTTTTCCACACAACTTTTCCACATATTTTCGTTTGGGCTCTCATATTTCACCATTGACAAGCGTAGGAAAAGGTGCTAAGATTCCGCGTATCAAGACAACAAAATGCTATAGCATTTAAAAATTTAATAACTGGTTCGGTCCGCCGCAAGGCGGAAAAGATGGAACGGGGTCATACCCCACGAGTAGGTCACTGTGAAGCTCCCGGTTTTGCGCAAAACTTGCGTAAGGGAGATAAGTCAGATACATTCCGAATCAGCACGCGCCTGCCTTAACCGGGCTGCGGACTGCATATGAGCGTTCGTCGACCTTTAGCGGGTACGGACGCCATTATTTTTTGCATTCAAACGAACTTAGCCTTGACCAAAACTCCCGGCATGCTAATTTTTTGATCAGCCTGGACAACTGATTAAATTTTCTCCTGTAGCGGCAAATAGCCCGCGCCCCCGAGCAAAGCGTGGGCTATCCCCGCATTTTTGGAGCATATGCATGCAGCATCCATCGCCTCCGTTTGTAGTATGGTTTCTCAATTACAGCACATTATTAGTTTAATACGAGTTGTCGCTTTTGATGCGAAAACTCATTTTCTCAATCCCATCCCACCAAGACTTTTCATCCCGAACCTCTCGTAGAACCCCTTAACTTCGTCGTCACACATCAAGTCGATCGCGTTAATGTCTTTTAGAATGTCGAGAATCCTACGCATCAATTCAGAGCCGACGCCTTGCTTTTGGTATTCGGGTAAGACCTCTATCAAAGGGATGAAAGCGCAGCCGATGCCGTCTGAAAGCGCGGAAACGAATCCAACAACCTTGTTGTCTTCAAGCGCAGCGACAAAATAGGCGCATTTTGCAAGGTGGTTATAATGCTGTTCAGGCGTGAGCGGTTTTGCCCAACCTACAAAGAAACCGCTTAGTTTCGCAATCGAAATATCATTGATGCTGCCTGTATATGTTATCATCGTGTTCCCCCACTGCTTGCACTATACCTCTTCTGCTATACTTAACTAACAATGTCATATAACCTTAGTATCGTCATGATGCTCTGCTCCCGCGTATAATCGCTTTTCGGTGCGAATATGTTGTCGCCGACGCCGCCCATAATGCCGGTTGCCTGCATTTGCCCGACAGCATCAAAGGCCCATGATGAGATTTGCGCGTTATCGCTGAATGCCGCTTCCTGCTGTGTGAGCGGCTTTTCTAGCGCGTCGGCAAGCCTTGAAAGCATTGTAGCCGCTTGTTCGCGCGTCAATGCATCGTTCGGAGCGAACATGTTTTCCCCTATGCCGTAGACGACTCCAAGCGCCGCCATTTTCTCTACATTGACGTCGTCAGTATCGCTGAATGTCTGGCGCTCCGTTATTTCTCCGTCTGTCACTGTCTCAAAAAGTGCAACTGCAAGGGCGCAGAATTCGGCGCGTGTCGTGGCTTGCGTGTATGCTGATTGCATAGCCTGCGGAACGAGGTTCGCTGCAATTGCAGCGTTTACCTGGTCAACCGCCCAAGATGAGGGAAGATCATCAGTGCCGGTGGCGGACTGCAATGACTGGAGCTCTGTAAGGATGTCCTCTGCTAAGTAGTACCTATTCTCAGAAGTATCGTATCGTCCAGTAATTCCTAGCTCCTTCTCCGGCGCTGAGTTGTAGACCTGCTCGCTTACCGATACATCGCCCACAAGCCACTCATATGTCTCAGACTCAGAGCTTTTCAAGAAAACACCGGGATTGTCCATAAAATAGTCACCCATGTCAAGCGCGCCAAGGCAATCCACATAGTTGAACTTTTTAGTACAATTTAGTACGGAAACCCACTCTCCCCCCTGGATTGTGTAATAGTGAGTAATGTCAGTACCAGTGCCCTGGAACAGCGCCCCTTCAGCGCTAGTGCCCTGGTATTTTGAACTATTGTACTCACCTTTACTGACAACAAGGTAGATTATTCCATTGTTCCCTTTTGCGAAATAAAACGAACTATCATATGTGTTGCCGGAGTTCCAACTTTCCGGATCCCAGTTTTCCATTGCGGTAACATGGCTTAGGAAATACCTTCCGTCCGAATACCCCTCATAGTACTCCACAATGTCGCCGGTATAACCGATCACTTCTATTATTACGAACTCAAATGACCCAATACAAACTAATTCGGGTATGCCATTGTTATCAAAATCTATCAAAAGAAAATAGGAACCGCCCGGGGATTCCATGATATAGTTCTTGTTTTCCACAAGAATATCATAATACGCCTTGTATGCAGCCGCTTTTACTTCTGTGGATTGCGTTGCCAACGCCATATGCACCCCTGGTGCAAGTAATGCTGCGGCTACAAGCGCCATAATCAAAAACGCCGTAAGCGTTTTCTGCATTTTTCCGCGTGTTTTTGACGTGCGGGTCGTCGGACGGCAGCTTTTTGAAAAGCCGCTCTCCATTTCAGTGCTGCATTTTTGATTTTCCATCGTACATATCTCCTTCTTCTATATCATGGTTCGCTGTTATGCATGCCCTCATGTGCCGACAGTATATAGCGCATGTCTTAGTATATCAAGCAATTACTTCCGGGGTTTTACCGAATCAGGGTTTGGTATGCCGCGTTTGCCATTGAGCGCCCAATCGCATCTCAGTTGTTCTGATTCTTGTATACTGCTACGCACCAATCGTCATTTATCGCTTTTTTGTAGTCATACCAACTATAATCACTGTAGTGGATCATTTCAAAATTGCTTGACGGATGCTCTATGTACATTTGTGTTCGCTTATATTCGAAAAAGGCTATAGTCACACGTTCTGCTGAAATCCAAACATGCGGCCAATTTTCCAGCGGTATTTCCCTCAATGCGTTTTCAAGTCGGTCTTTTTCGTCTGCTGTAACTAAAACATCATTTATACTTCTGCCTCTAGTAAATCTTAACCAGGCTGTATTATCAAAACCTCGTGTCAAGTACATTTCTAGCTTATCTTGCCTGATTGTAACACCCATATCGTCAATTAGAGTTACTCCATCAGGGTAAGCGCCTGCCAAAACTTCACCGTTGAAATCTATGATCCTTTGTTGAATTTCAAGCAAGACATGCAGAAACTCTACATTACGCTCAATAAAGTCTGTTGCAGCCGGTATTTCGTCCTTGACTCGGGCAACTTGCTCGTAATCAGTTTCGCAGCTTGTGAGAAACACCGTACATAATAAAACGTATGCAATTGTGCCTATTATTTTTACTAGTATTGTCGACTCAGTTTTCATAAGCTAATCACCGTTCACTGCCCTCCACTCCTCAATCAACTTCCGGACCGACTACTGTCGCTCGCTTGTAATCGCTCGCCTTCGTTTGCAGTATGGTTTTTCAATTATAGCATATTTAGAAGTAACGAACTAAACGTTGAATCTGAAAGTTGGAAGAAAAAATACTATGAGGAGATGACGTCGGCGCTTGCTTATGCGGGTTGTTTGAAGATTGACAATTGCTGGTTGCTTCCCTTGTTTGTCCATGTCCAAACACTGCCGTCCGTTTTGATTAGCAAAGCCATTTTATCGCCAATCGGAAAGCCGTCTGTACGCGGGTATTCAAAACGGTTGTCGGCTATTATCGCTGCTACACCATCCGCTATTTTTGTATACCCATCATGACTGTTGAACCAGCCGCATCCGAACAGTTCATTGTTTCCGGTCACATAATAGCTTGCGGCGTCGCCTGCGGAGGCATGTATTACGTTCTCAGCCAGATTCTTGGGCGTTGTGATGTTCTCTTTTGATCCGTCTCCCAGCTTTCCATAGGAGTTGTAGCCGAAAACCCAAAGGTTTGCGTCGTTAGTAATAACGAATGTAGCGCTCGAGTCGGCGCTGGCAAATACCTGTTTAACGTTGTCCATGATTCTTGTGGGAGGGTTTTTATCGTAACTTGTGCTGCCATTCCCTAATTGGCCGTAGCTATTTCCGCCCCAGGTCCAGAGGCTTCCGTCGTTCTTGACTGCCAGACCGAAATCGGCGCCTGCAAAAACAGATTTTACGTCGTCCATAATCTTCACAGACTCCAGAACACTCCACCCCTGGCTGACAAATCCGAGCTGTCCGACCATGTTATAGCCAAATCCCCAGAGGCTTCCGTCGTTTTTCTTGACTAGGGTAAAGGAAAGCCCCACCGCCACATCACTGACCCCATCCATAACCTTATATGGCGAAATGCGATATACCTTTGTACTTGTAACAATCGCGCCGTCCGACCCGTACTGCGCGGATTGCCCGTCTTTATTGCCATCACCGAGCTGTCCGTCAGACCCGCTCCCGAACGTCCAAAGAGAGCCGTCGTTTTTCAACACGGCGGAAAACGCACCCCCAGCGCTTACTTTTAATACATCGACCATGATTTTTTCGGGGGTAACACGCGTATCGGTGTCTCCCGTGCCAAGCTGCCCCCAATTGTTTTCGCCCCAAGCCCAGAGCGAACCATCGTCTTTCACGCAAAGGGTATGGTCGCTCCCGGAAGATATTTGTTTTACTCCGATTCTGTCGTTCCAGGCAACAGATGTTCCAGGCTCCGGAGATTGCACAACATCGTTGTAGTCAAGCGACTTGCCTTTGAGATTGTCAACGATTCGCACCGCAATAGCGAGCGCCTGTTCACGTGTCGCGCTTGATTGGGGAGAAAACATATTGCCGCCCGTTCCCGATATGATGTTATTCACGTTAGCATAATAAACAGACGGTTTTGCCCATTCGCTTATCTGAGTGTCGTCATCGAACTTCTCTGGCTGTTTGAAGTTTAGCGAGTAATCATTATCCCCCGCCAGCGTCCAGCCGGGGATATACGCCGCTTTGAGAGACCGCGTAAGCATGGTCGCCGCTTGTTCGCGGTTGAGCAAAGTGTCGGGGCTGAATGTTGCTGCGCTCGTTCCTGCGGTCAACCCTATGGAGTAGGCTTTCAAAACTTCGGGGTCGCTCGTGTCGGAAAACGGATTCTGCACTGCGGCAACAGCAGTCTTGCCCGCAAGGTTCTCATACAGCTTCACCGATACCGCCGCAAACTCGGCACGGGTGATTGGTTTCGTGAAATCAGCGTCTTTCAGAACGTTGGGAACAAGGATGTATGCCTGCGCCTTTTCAAGTTCAGGTTTTGCCCAGTCGGACATGACAGGCGCGGCTATTGCGGGTAATGCAATAACGCTAAAAAAAATAATAAGCGATAGGCATAGTGAAAAAAGTCTATTTCGCATGGCTAATGTCTCCTCCGTCTAATTGTTATTCTGACATATTGCGTTCCAGCCTGCAGCCATACGCCAGTATAGCACTTTTGCTTCCTTACCCATGGAATATATACCTATGGACAATGTTGTGCAAGAGCTTTCGTTGAAAACCAAGAATGAGTCGCGTTTGCCGCATATCAGTAATTATAGTATAATAACATACTGATTGCTTGGAGGCGATTGCTTGTGACAAAAATGAGTGACTTTGATGAGTATAAGCGTCTCGGAGAACCCGAAAAAGCGGAAAAGTCTGAGATTTGGCAGGCTGCCATCGGCTTGCAGCAGGTGGACGGGTTAACACCGTCCGAATACCTCATCAAGACAGCAATGCAAAACATAGAGGGTGAGCTCACAATCTATGAGGTCCAAGAACGGCTAAATAGCTATTACATGGCAAAGCCAGTGAAAACCGCTGATGACCGTACTGAAGAAGCCGACAAGGTTTCTGCCCGCATTGCCGAAATCTTATCCGAAAAAACATTTTCTTTTAGCCCGGCTGAATATTTCATGATCCACAAGCGATTGTTTGCGGGCATATATGAATTCGCAGGGAGGATACGCGACTATAATATTTCATAAGAGGAATGGGTACTGAACGGTGAAACGGTTTTCTACGCCAGCGCAGGCAGCATTCGCGCCACACTTGATTATGACTTCAGTCAGGAAAAAGCCTTTGTGTACAAAGGTTTAAGTAATGACCAAGTTGTGGAGCATATAGCGAATTTTGTGTCCGGATTATGGCAAATTCACGCTTTTGGCGAAGGTAATACACGCGCCACGGCAGTTTTTCTAATTAAGTATTTGCGAGCACTCGGTTTTACCGTCAATAACGACTTGTTTGCAGATCACTCATGGTATTTCCGAAATGCCTTAGTTCGCGCGAATTACAACGATCACAAGAATAACATTCACTCAACACTTGAGTACGTTACCCGCTTCTTGGGAAATTTGCTGCTTGGCGAAAGCAATGCGCTCAAAAACGAGAAAATAAGGCGCATCGGTTCAGCAAAAACAGGACATTGGGAGATTATTCAGATCTGAACCATACTATGGTTCGACCGACAAAACCACCGGCAATCTCCCCTGGCATACTCACTCGCCTCCATTTGCAGTATGGTCTCTAAATTATATCATAATAACGAAAATGCTGTGCAGATGACTAAACTGCGTTTCACGTAATATCACATGCACAGCATTATTTGTGCGCCACAACCGCTTAGAGTATAACGCCACAACCGCCTAAAGTATAACGCTTCTTGCCGCATATCAGCAAATATAGTACAATGAGCAATGTAACCACATACTGACTGCTTGGAGGCGATTGCTATGGAACGTACAGAGCGCTTCTTTAATATTGCCGGCCCGATGAAACCGGAAATAAACTACTGCATAGACCCGCTTTCACGCATCGACTGGGAAGAAATACGAAGGCTGATAAATTACCAGCGTTACTTCGTCATGCATGCACCGCGCCAAACGGGCAAGACAAGCACTCTTATGGCTATGATGCATGCGCTTAACGAAGAAGGGAATTACGCTTGTGCCTATGCCAACATCGAGGAAGCACAAGTCGCGCGCAACGATGTAACGCAAGGTATCCCCGCTGCATCCTACGCAGTATCGCGGGCATTGGCAAATTATTCACAACGACCGGACCTGGAAAGCTGGTATATGCAAAGTGGCCGCAGCTTCCCGGTACAAAACCAGCTATCAAAGCTGCTGAACCATTGGACAACGACATCGGATAAGCCAACAGTGCTTTTCCTCGACGAAGTCGATGCGCTTGTCGGCGATACACTAATCTCGTTATTGCGGCAGCTTCGCGCCGGATACAATGAGCGCCCTTCTATGTTCCCTCAAAGCATCATCCTATGCGGCGTGCGAGACGTCCGCGACTACCGTATACATCAGGGTAACGGTGAAATAATCACGGGGGGCAGCGCTTTCAATATCAAGACAAAGTCGCTGCGCATGGGTAATTTCTCGCAGGAAGAGACAAAAGCCCTGTGGCTGCAGCATACTGAGGAAACAGGGCAGGAGTTTGAAGAGTCAATATTTTCTGAGTTGTGGGAGGACTCCTACGGGCAGCCATGGCTGGTAAACGCTCTGGCGCAGGAGATAATATGGGAGATTCGCACAAACCGCGACCGAAGCCGCAAGATAACGCTTTCGGACTATAAAGAAGCGCGTGAGGAACTGATCCAATCACGCGCCACGCACCTTGATCAATTGATAGACAAACTAAAGGAGCCTCGCGTTCATCGCGTTATCGAGGCCATGCTTTCGGGTGAAGATTTCAGCATAGAAAGCATAGGCACGGACGACCGGCAATATGTTGAGGATCTTGGGCTGATTCGTATTAAACCATCAGTAAGCATAAGCAACCGCATATATAAAGAAATCATCCCTAGGGAACTTACCCTGGTAGCGCAAACCAGTATCGCAAATCAAGAAACGGCATGGTACTTGACCCCAAACCACCGGCTGGACATGCCAAAGCTTCTCGCTGCTTTCCAACAGTTCTACCGAGAGCATGCAGACATCTGGAGTGACGGTTTCAGTTACAGGGAGGCTGCGCCGCAGCTTTTAATGCAGGCTTTCCTGCAGCGAATCGTGAATGGAGGCGGCCATATCAACCGCGAGTACGGCCTCGGGCGCAAGCGCACGGACTTATTTATTGAGTGGCCGCTGGATGAGAAACAAGGTATACATGGGCCGCTGCAGCGCATAGTCATAGAAATCAAGCTGCGCCGGGGCGCGCTTGAAACTGTATTGGAGCAAGCATTAGAGCAGACCGCTGGCTATGCGCACCATGTTGGAGCGGACGAGGCGCACCTAATTGTGTTTGACTGCGACGCAGACCGTACATGGGATGAAAAAATCTGGCGCCGCGACGAGAAAGCGGGCGAACTGAATATCACCGTGTGGGGCTCATAATTGTTTAACTCGCGCTAACCCGCCTACTACAAAATTCGCACGGGTTGAGGTTGACGAATCTCACGGGTTGGGCTATACTGCCAACAGCGGAGGTGCAGCGGCGGTATGGATATGGAAGTATATAACAAAGACGACAGGCCTCGAATCATAGACGACGCTGTGAAGCGCTATCTCGAAACATTCGGGGCTGTTAGCATAGAAGGCCCTAAATGGTGCGGAAAGACATGGACGTCTTTGCATCATTGCAATAGCGCGGTCATGCAGGCGATCCCTCTAACAATTTTCAAAACAGAGCTCTTGCGCAAATCTCTATCACTACCAGGACTATGCAAATCGTGAAATCGATGCAGTCATCGAACTTGCGGACGGTAAATGGTGCGCTTTTGAAATTAAACTGGGCGCCGGCGGAATCGACAGCGCAGCCACCAACTTAATTGCCATAAGGAACTCAATAGCCGGGAATGGCGGTGTAACACCTTCTGTTCTGTGCGTCATTTGCGGCATGTCAAGCGCCGCATACCACA
>Ga0082212_10000811_pt1 | contig 45704 bp, 32 predicted proteins | sample TergutNt197P3_FD_71548 | JGI IMG/M metagenome (GOLD analysis project Ga0082212, IMG submission 71548) | Neocapritermes taracua P3 segment gut microbial communities from Petit-Saut dam, French Guiana - Nt197 P3 | ecosystem: Host-associated > Arthropoda: Insects > Digestive system > Gut ... | reverse complement strand
GCGAATACTTCTGTTACGGCAACAACGGTTCTTCCACCCCCGGGAAAAACCCCGATGAGCTTGTCACACTGTATGACGGAGATTCAGCGCTCCTGACCAACATTTGGGAAGGCAACTATAAAGTGGAGGAGGTCGCTTCGGCGACGGGGGCGTACATGACGACGTACTCGCCCGCAGACAGTATATTTATTAACAGCGATAAGAATGTGACGATCACCAACGATTATGCCGCCGCCACGCTGACGCTGACAAAGGAGGTTGACGGAGATACGGTCGATTCGGATACAACTTTCAGCTTTACAGCGGCGTTTATTCCGAACCGTAACGTTGCGTACAGCATCAGCGGCGGCGGTTCGGGAAGTTATAAAAACGGCGACACGATCTCGTTGAAACCGGGTCAGGTCGTGACATTCAGCAACATCCCGATCGGCGCGGATGTTAAGATCATCGAGGCCGATTACGAGGACTTCGCTGTCGAAGTGATTCACACGGGACTGACCGGCGGAACCGTAAAATCACATACGGTGGAGGGGAATATCAGCGGCGCCTCGGCGACGGTCACGTTCACAAACACATATACAAAACCGGCCGGCGACGGCAGGCTGGAGCTGATCAAAAAAGTCGAAGGTTTGACCGTAGGGCCGATAGGCATGTTTGAATTCCGCATGGATTATGAGCCGGCGGGCGCCTCCGTCAAGCGAAACGGGGCGACTTACCGGAGCGGCACGACTTTTCTGTTGGCAGACGGGGAGTCAGCCGAGTTCATTATACCGAACGACACGAAATATACTGTTTATGAAGTGGACTATGAAGAAAGCGGATACAAGGCCCTGAAGGATATGACTTTCGACGGCACGATTTCGACCGGCAGCGACGTCTCGGTTAAGTTCACGAATACATACGCGCCAAAGCTTGCTTTTACCTCCATAGAGGGCCTCAAGTCGGTGACGGCAAGCCGCGGCGACCCGCCGGCTCTGCGGGGCAATGAGTTTACGTTCAATCTGTACGACGAGGACGGCGATCTGTTAATGGCGCAGACCAACGACGAGGACGGCGAATTTGAGTTTGTTATGGTCTACGAAAAAGGCGGCGTTTATAAGTATACGGTCGAGGAAAGCAGATCAGTTCCGAGAGGTTATACTTATGACCCCGAGGTATATGATGTTACGGTGACGGTAAGCGGCGACCTTGAGAGTATCAGCCTCAGTATTAAAAACAGCGACGGAGATGTGATCTCGCCGAGCGGCTTTATGACATTTACAAACGATTACACGCGGCCGTCCGGCGACATTTTCCCTCCCAATACTCCTGAGGGCGACGACGATGATGACGACGATGATGACGACGACGATGATGACGACGATGATGACGACGATGATGACGACGATGATGACGACGACGACAGAGGTATCGGCGGCGACGACGACGATGATGACGACGACGACGACAAACCGCCCCCGCCCCCGGGCGGCGACGATCACGACGTGCCGCCGAATCCCCTGGTGCCCGGCCACGATTTGGAGCCTATCTACGGAGACGACGGCGAGATATTGGGATACGTCGAGTTTGACGACGAGGGCGTGCCCTTGGGCGAATGGCATTGGGACGACGACGAAGAGGAATGGATTTTTGACGAATATCCGCCGCTGGCAATGATGCCCGCGACGGGCGATACCGGAGCGCAGCTTGCGGCGGCGCTGCTGCTTTTCATCTCGGTGACCGGCCTCGGCGTTCTTTTGAGGCGCAGAGAGGGTTTTATATCTTAGCGCCGGCAAGAAGGGCCCGGTCTTATGTTACACATAAGACCGGGTCTTTTATTTCCCCTGCCGGGGGATTCATCCGAGAGCCTGCGGCTCTCGGGGCTGCCCTTTTACCCCATTTCTTTCGACTCGCCGAAAGAAACAGGGGTAAGCCCCAAAGAAAGGCGATTTGGGGTCAATACTGCGTCAATAACTTCAACTGCTTAAATCGCGTCGTCCCGCGGGCGACGCGGTATCGCACCTAAACCGTAATCCGCGAAGCGTAACCTACCGCTGCCGCTCATGCGGCCTTATGACGGAGTTCGTCTCTGAGGCGGACTGCGTTACCCTCCGCAGCAGCGGGAGCGGAAAAAGGACCGCGCACATTACCCTTTAGATTTACGTCCGGGGCGGCCTCCGTGACGCCCCGAGAGGGAAGCGGAAGTTTCTGCCGGACCGGAGAATCGCCTTTCTTTGGGGTTACCCCGTTTTCTTTCCGCGATTTCGGAAAGAAATGGGGTAAACGCAGCCCCGAGGGTGTCAACCCTCGGACCGGTCCCCCGGCGGGGGGATAATTTCCGAGTGACATGGACGATGAGGGCATCGTCCTCTGCGACCGGTGCGGAGGGCATCGAAGACCGGCAGCGGCAGATTTCACATAAAGTAAAAACAAGACCCGGGCTGTCCCCGGGTCTTGTTTTTAGGGCCGAATTCGCTTGACAATAAGCGCCGCAGCGCGATACAATTAACAGGCTGTCATAAACGATGATGAAAGGAGTCCGGAAACTGTGAATTTCAAGAAAAAAACTGTTAAAGACCTTGATTGTTCCGGTAAAAAAATACTCCTGCGCTGCGATTTTAACGTTCCTCTCGACAAGAAAACCGGTGAAATAACCAGCGACAAACGCATAACGGCTTCTCTGCCGACCATACGCTATCTGCTCGACGGCGGCGCTGCGGTGATCGCCTGTTCACACCTCGGAAAACCGAAAGGCGAGATAATACCCGAACAGAGCATGAGGCCTGTGGCGAAGAGACTCTCGGAGCTTTTAGGCAAAGACGTGATATATAACCCCGGCAAACCTGTCACGGACGAAGTAAAAAAAGCGGCTTCAAATTTGACGCCGGGACAAATAATGCTGCTCGACAATCTTCGTTTCGATATCCGCGAAGAAAAAAACGACCCCGGTTTCGCCAAAGAACTGGCGGACATGGCGGACGTCTTCGTGTCCGACGCTTTCGGGTCGGTGCACAGAGCCCACGCCTCAACGGAAGGCGCGTCGCATTTTTTGCCGGCTTATGCCGGCTTCCTTGTCGAAGCCGAATTATCGGCCATGGGCACAGCGCTTGACGAGCCGAAACGGCCTTTCGTCGTCATACTCGGCGGCGCTAAAGTCTCGGATAAGATAGGGCTCATAAAACACCTCGTCACGATAGCCGACGCTCTGATCATCGGCGGCGGCATGGCCTATACCTTCATAAAAGCCGAAGGCGGGCAAATCGGGGCTTCTCTGCTCGAGGAGGATAAACTTGACCTCGCGAGGGAATTGCTCGCGGATGCAAAAAAACGCGGCGTTGCTTTTTTACTGCCGGAGGACACTGTGGCGGGCAACAAATTCGATAACGACTGCGAAAAAAAGACTGTCAATTCAAACGAGATCCCCGAGGGCTGGCTCGGTATGGACATAGGACCCAAAGCCCGGGCGGCTTTCACCGACGTCATAAAAAGAGCGGCCACTATAGTCTGGAACGGACCTCCGGGCGTGTTTGAGTTTCCGGCTTTTTCCGACGGAACAAAAGCGATCGCAAAAGCCGTTGCAGACTCCCCGGCGATCAGCGTGATAGGCGGCGGAGATTCCGCGGCGGCTATCGAACAGTTCGGTTTTGCCGACAAAGTCACGCATATCAGCACCGGCGGCGGCGCGTCGCTTGAGCTTTTGGAGGGCATCGAACTGCCCGGCGTGGTCTGTTTGGGCGACAAATGACGCGCCGGCGATATCTTCTCAAGCGTATCAAATCGATCGATACAGTTTAAATATAAAGAAAAGGACATGATTATGGATAAAAAACTCAGAAAGGCGATAATCGCCGGAAACTGGAAGATGAACATGCTCGCCTCCGGCGTGAAAACCTACTCGGAAGCTCTTAATAACGCGATGCCGAAGGAGCCCTCCTGCGAGATCGTCCTTTGCGTCCCGTCTCCGCTTATACCTGCTTTAGCGGACGCAGCGCGCGCGTCGCGCATAAACTCCGGCGCTCAGGACCTGTCCGAACACGAGTCCGGCGCCTACACAGGCGACGTATCGGCGGCCATGCTCCGCGATCTCGGCGTGAAATACGTCATTATCGGGCACAGCGAAAGGCGCGCGTATCACGGCGAGGCGGATCTTACGGTCAATGCCAAGGTCACGTCCGCTCTCGCAGGAGGCCTTATCCCCGTAATATGCGTCGGGGAGACGGATGAGCAAAGGGAAAAAGGCCTGACCGAAACACTGGTCGCGTTTCAGGTCAAAGCGGCCCTGTGCGGCGTGAGCGCCGACGCGCTTAAAGGCTGCGTCATTGCCTACGAGCCCGTGTGGGCGATTGGCACGGGAAAAACGGCGACGGCTGAGGAAGCCGGCCGCATGTGCGGCTTTATAAGGGACCTCATAAAAAAGGATTTCGGTGAAAAAGTCTCAAACGCCGTGAGTATACTCTACGGCGGTTCCATGAACGCGAAAAACGCCGCCGAGCTTTTAGCGCGGCCCGACATCGACGGCGGTCTTATAGGCGGCGCCTCCCTTAAACCCGAAGACTTCGCCCTCATAATCACGGCGGCCGGCTGACAATATGGAGAACGCGATGAAAAAAACGCCGACGCTCCTTTTGATCATGGACGGTTACGGCTTGGGCGAAAAAGGACCCGGCAACGCGGTGGAGTCCGCCGATACGCCCAACCTCGACGGATTATTTTTAAAATACCCTCACTGTTCCCTGCTCGCCTCGGGCGAATCCGTCGGTCTGCCGGACGGTCAGATAGGCAACAGCGAGGTCGGACACACCAACATCGGCGCGGGACGCGTCGTATATCAGGATCTGACCCGCATATCCAAATCGATAAGAGAAGGCCGGTTTTTCAGCAATCCCGCCTATACGGGCATCATCGACGCATGCAAAAAAAGCGGCGGCGCTCTGCACTTTATCGGACTCGTGTCCGACGGCGGCGTACACAGCCACATCGAGCATCTCTTCGCGCTTTTGGAAATGTCGAAAAAAAGAGGGCTCGACAGAGTATATATCCACGCCTTTCTCGACGGCAGGGACGTCGGGCCGAAGACCGGCGAGGGCTACATAAAAAGCCTCGATGCAAAATGCAAAGAACTCGGCGTCGGTAAGATTGCCACCGTCATGGGCCGTTTTTATGCCATGGACAGAGACAACCGCTGGGAGCGCGTTGAAACGGCTTACAACGCCATGGTCCGCGGCGAAGGCCGCCGCGACCCCGACCCCCCGGGAGCCGTAGCTTTCAGTTACGCCGCCGGAAAGACCGACGAATTTATGGAACCGGCTGTCTGCGACCCGGAAGGGGTCATTTCCGAAGGCGACGGCATAATCAACATCAACTTCCGCCCGGACAGGGCAAGGGAGATCACCTATGCCCTCACAGACCCTTCTTTTTCGTTTTTTGACCGCCGGGGCGGTCCTTCTTCCGTAAATTACGTATGCACGGCAACATACGACGAGAAACTGAAAGACATCCCCGTCGCCTTTCCGCCCGAATCCTTGGACGGCGTTTTCGGCGAATATCTGAGCGGCTTGGGATACACTCAGCTTCGTATCGCCGAAACGGAAAAATACGCGCATGTGACTTTCTTTTTCAACGGCGGGTCGGAAACGGTCTGCGCCGGGGAAGACAGGGCTCTTATCCCATCTCCCAAGGAGGTACCGACATATGACCTCAAGCCTCAAATGAGCGCGAATGAGGTCACGGACGAATGTGTCAAGCGCATATCGTCAGGGAAATACGACGTTATTATCTGCAACCTCGCCAACTGCGACATGGTCGGCCACACCGGCATCTTCGACGCTGCAGTCAAAGCGGTGGAAACGGTCGATTCTTGCGTCGGGCGTATTGTAGGCGCGGTTTCAGAAGCGGGAGGCAAGTGCTTCATCACGGCAGACCACGGCAACGCCGAACAAATGTTCGAGCACGACGGCACTCCCCACACCGCTCATACGCTCAACCCGGTCCCCTTTTTGGCGGTCGGCGCCGGCGACATAAAACTCAAAGACGGCCTTTTGGCCGATATAGCGCCGACTTTGCTCGACGTCATGGGGCTCGATATGCCCGGCCGGATGACCGGAAAAAGCCTGATCGTAAAATAACAAAAATAAACAAAAATAAAAATTGGAGGAATACCGGTGAAAAATTGTTTTGAGATAGCGGACGTACTGGCGCGCGAGATTTTGGACAGCCGCGGCAACCCTACGGTCGAGGTCGAGGTGACCTTGGATGACGGTATCATCGGCAGAGCCGCCGTGCCGTCCGGCGCTTCCACAGGCGCGTTCGAAGCCTGCGAGCTTCGCGACGACGACAAATCGAGATACCTCGGCAAAGGCGTACTCAAGGCGGTCGAAAACGTGAACACGGAGATCTGCGAGGCGGTCGTCGGCCTCAACGTCTTGGATCAGCCCGCGTTGGACTCTTTGCTCATCGAGCTCGACGGCACGCCGAACAAAACAAGGCTCGGCGCGAACGCCATGCTCGGCGTTTCCTTAGCCTGCGCGAAAGCGGCGGCCGAGGCGACCGGAACAGGCCTGTACAACTACATCGGCGGCGTGAACGCCAAAGTCCTGCCCGTTCCCATGATGAACGTGCTCAACGGCGGCGCGCACGCCACAAACAGCGTGGACATTCAGGAATTCATGATAATGCCGGTTTCGGCGCCTTCTTTCAGGGAAGCGCTGCGTATGTGCGCGGAAGTGTTCCACACTCTCAAAAAGGTGGTTTCCTCCGCGGGAGTCGGGGATGAAGGCGGCTACGCGCCCGATCTCGGCAGCGACGAGGACGCCCTCAAGGCGCTGACTGAGGCCATAGGCAAAGCCGGTTACGAGCCGGGAAAAGACTTCTTCATCGCAATGGACCCCGCCGTGACCGAGTGGTTTGACGAAAAGGACGGACTCTATCACCTTCCCAAACGCGGCACCGTAAAAACCCCGCGCGAAATGGTGGATATGTGGGTCGGCTTCTGCGACAAATATCCCATAATCTCCCTTGAGGACGGCATGGCCGAGGAAGACTGGGACGGCTGGAAAATGCTGACGGACGCTTTGGGCGGCAGAATACAGATCGTCGGTGACGATTTGTTCGTGACCAACACAGAGCGCCTGAAAAAAGGCATCGGTCTGGGCGTTGCAAATTCGATCCTTATTAAGGTCAACCAAATAGGCACTCTCACCGAAACCCTCGACGCCATAACGATGGCCCACAGGGCGGGCTATACCGCCGTCGTCTCCCACCGCTCCGGCGAGACTGAAGACGCCACAATAGCCGACATATCCGTCGCCGTGAACGCGGGGCAGATCAAGACCGGCGCTCCGAGCCGTACAGACAGGGTCGCGAAATACAATCAACTGCTTCGCATTGAAGAGGAGCTTGATTCCGTAGCGCAATACCTCGGGAAAAACGCTTTCTTCAGCATCGGCCGCAAATAAAAGCAAAAAACGCGCATCCGTATACACATGTCAATATTAAACTTATGTCACGGAGGTTTCACGCAATGAAAAAAATATCAAGGCGGCTCATATCCTCACTGTCGGCGGCGGTTTTATTATTCGCTCTTCTCGCCGCAGGGCCGCTCACGGCATATGCGGCGGATGGCCCTATTGAGGTAACTGAGAACCCCGTCGGCGCAAACTACTTCCTCAACCGGACAGCCGTACCTCTTAAAGCGGAGTTCAGATACGACGCGTTAGCGGGATTTGGTACTATCGACAGCGTAACGCCTGTCACGGTGCAGTGGTATTGGAGCTTGACCAATTCAAACACAGGCCGCGACAACGGGCAAGGGGAATACGTAATACCCTATGACAGACAGATAACGTATCCGACAATGCTCACACCGGCGACCGATACTGCCGGAGTGAGGTACTACTATGCCGTTGTGAGTTATGCGGTACCTGTTGCAACCACTCAGGGCCAATGGGAAACCGTGCCGAGAGAAGCCGTTACCGCGCCCGCGAGGATCGAAGTAATCGCCACCGAGCAGAGTTTTCAAGTCAAAAAAGTCGATGAAAACAACAATCCGCTGGCGGGGGCAGTATTCTCGCTTGTCCCTGATACCGGGCACACATGGGGTGAAAAGAAGTCTTATGAGGCGACTTCGAGGGCGGACGGGGTTGCCACGTTTGCTGTTACGGAAGGCGCCTATATCCTGAGTGAGAAGACGTCTCCGACAGGCTATGAAGCCTCGGACAAAACACACATCATTTGGGTTGAATCAGAACAGGTTCTTGAGGTGGTAGATTACAGAACGCAGAACTTTAAACCCTATGAAACGATTACCTTTGTCAATACGAAGATACCCGCATCCGGCACACATAACTTCACTGTCAAAAAGACCGATGATAAAGGCAATCCTCTTTCCGGGGCGACCATCCGCCTTGAGGGGCTGACCGAAAACAACATACCGCGCGTATACGACGTTGTGACGACCGGCAACGGCGAAGCGGTGTTTTCGGCCGAGAACGGGACCTACGACCTTTCGGAACACGCCGCTCCGCAAGGCTACAACGCCTCGGGCGAGACCTATACGATCGTCGTTACCGCGAACGGCGTTTACCTCCGGAGCTCGCCGACCCGGCTTGACCCTTATACCCCGGTCACCTTCGTCAACAAGGAGATACCGTCGCTCAATAAAGACGACCACTTCGCGTTTATGCAGGGATATCCGGAAGGCACATTCATGCCGGGAAGAAATATGACCCGCGCGGAAGCCGTCGTCATGTTTTCCAGACTGCTGACAAAAAGCATGAATGACGCCACAGACTACAGAAGCAGCCATTATCCCGACGTGCCCAACACGGCGTGGTACGCCAATCAGGTGGGTTATTTGCAGCTGCTCGGCGTATTGGCGGACTATTCGCGCGACAGCAGATTCAGGCCGGACGACCCCGTGACCCGCGCGGAGTTTGCGACGCTGGCGGCGCATTTTGACAATCTGACGTTTACCGACACAAACAAATTTTCAGACGTGCCGAACGGTCATTGGGCGATGAAATACATAAACTCCGCCGCTGCAAAGGGCTGGATCGCCGGCTATCCTGACGGCACTTTCAAACCTGAGGCCAACATCACCCGCGCGGAGGTCGTCACGCTTGTGGGCCGCATGCTGGACAGATTTGCCGACAGCGCGTATCTGACGGCAAACGCGGCTTCGCTGCCGAGATCCTATTCGGACCTTACGTCCGCCCATTGGGCATATTTGGCGATCATGGAAGCCTCGATGGGACACGATTATACAAAGAACAGCGCCGGCGAGCATTGGACGGCGGTTTATTGATCGGTCCCGGCGCCTGTCGGGAACCGGCTGAACAGGCGCATGATGCCGCAAAATCAAATAAAAGAGGAGATGTTCAACTGAACATCTCCTCTTTTTCCCCCGGCAGCAAGATACCGGCAGGCGTCAGCTTATGCGATCGCTCCGGCTCTCGCCGTCTTGATCAAACTGATTTCGGTTTTCGGTATCAGTGCCCGGGTATTTTCAAAAAGCAAAATCTTTCCACGAACCGCCGACATACCGGTGGTTCTCTTCCGTTGTCAGCAGCCACTTGGCGACCGACGCGCCGTCGGGAAAAAATTCCAAGAACTCGCCGGTCGCAAAAGTATAAAAGCGCGACATGTCGGTACACATGCCGTAGGTCGGCAGTTCTCTCGCGCCGATAAAAAACGAGAACGGCTCATTGTCCCTCTTTCCTTCAAAACGCAGGCCCGCTCTTGTTAATGTGAGTTCACCCTCGCCCGTTATCTCGCTTGTTTTTTGCTCTTTTAAGTATTTGTACCCGGGAAGAGTTCCGAGTCTGACGTGTTCGCTGAGTACAAAGCTCTCGTCTTTGACCAATTCGCGGGCAAGCTCGCGCTCTTTGTCCCACCAGACGCGCGGAGTCTCCGGGATGACGCATTTGTCGTCAAAAGGGATAAGGTCATAGTATTCGTTCAATTCCGCGCCGTTTCCGCAGTTTGCGCAAAGTATTCTGTTCCCCTCGCCTGTCATGGAAAACTCAACCCCGCAGCGGGGACACCAATACAGCATATTATGCATGTTTTTTGCCGTCTGCCCGTTTCCGGTGAACTTGACGCGCGCCGTTTTGTTCCGGGCATAGTCGTCGTGACAGATCGCCCTGTCGAGTTCCTTTTGAATCTCATCCGGAGAAAGGCCGGAAAGCATTTCCGGCGTAAACAGCAGATCGACCTCGACGTCCACGCGGCCGGGCCGCTCGTCGAGACAGTATTTCGGGCTTGTCATATAGCCGCCCGAGATCCCGATGCGCAGCACGGGCAGGCCCAAATGCTTCAGTAATTTCCCGCTCGCGACGGCGCAGGGCTGGTTTGCCCCGGATATCGAATTCATTCCCTCCGGGAATAAGATGATATTCCCCTTGTCTCTTATCACCCGCTTTATCGATCTGACAGTATAGACGTCATTTACGAAATTCTTTTTCGGAATGACCTGCATGAGCCTGAAGATAAAAGCGAGGTGCGACCGGAAAAATTCATTGTAACCCGCGACATAGCTGAGCGAATGCGGAAGCATGGCAAGGGACGCGAAAATATAATCCATACGCGAGGAATGATTGCCCACAACGATGAACGGCGCTTTATAATCCTTCAGGTCCACTTTGTATGTGCAGCTCAGGCCGTATTTTTTCCCGAGATTTTTAAGTACCGCGAAGGCAAGTATCCTGTAAATAATATAATTCGGCTTACGGAGTTTGCGCTTTATCAATTTATCCTGAAGGGTTTTTCCTTTGTTTTTTGTTATCATATCCGGTCCTTAACAAAATTTTACTGTGCCCGCGCTGTAATTATTACGAGCGATAAAGCAGGCGTTTTATATTATTTTATCATTCGGGCGGTAATATTTCAACAAATTGTCAATTTGTCAAAAAAAGCTTTCTATCCTTGATTCCGTATAGTATAATCACCGTAATGATATGCATATTACTTGTGTAAAGGAAACCGTCGCCAATGAGAATATTTCTCGGGATGATCACCGGCAGGCTCGATTACTCCTGCTCGATTATCGGTTTTCTTGAAAACGCCGAAAAATACGGGCATGAGATCTCCGGTGTTGTTGCTACCTGTTCGCGCGGCGCGGACGAGGATTACATCGCCGAAGCCGGTAAAAAAGCGCCTCTGTACCTCATCGACCTGAACACATCCTCATACCTGAAGGAAATGTTCAAAAAACTCGGCGTGAGCCGGCGTTCGAGCGCCGCGCTTCTTGATCTGCCCGACAATCTCGGAAGCGGCCTTGTTCCTTACGGTTTCAACAGGAATCAAGTGGTGGCGGAGGCGATGCTTCGGGGCGCCGACATCCTCATATTCATAGACTCCGACGTTCTTCCGTTTGTTCTCGCGGAAAAAGACGGCGAGATCGTGCAAAAAGACGTTGACTTTTTCGGTTCTCACCTGAAGCATTTGACCGCCGGCGCCGATATTACCACAAGCGAATACAGCGGCAGCAACATCCTGCCTCCCGCGCGGTTTGACGGCATGGACGAGCTTCTTATCGGTCTGAAAAAAGAAAACATGATCCCATACTGGAAAAACAGCGAAAAACACTTATGCGTGACTCTCTCATCGGAAGAAGCCGAACCTTGCCCCTGCGATAAAGTTCTCGGAGGCAACGCGGGTTTCAATCTGAACGTCTTTTCCGTCCTGCCGCCGTTTTATTCTCCGTACTACACCGCTCCGGACGGTTTTTACCTTGCGCGGGGTGAAGATACAGTGCTGAGCGCGGCCCTGAAACCTGCCGGGGTAAAATGCACGGACATACAAACGCCCATATTCCACGATACATACGGGAATTGGCCGGAGATACCCGATCTTCGCACACAGCCGTCGGCGCAGGCGCGTTTTTATTACGCCTGTACCGGTTGGATAGGAAGAAACCCTTTTTACATCCGCCGGCTCGGCGAGGATACGGACGCCCTCCTCGACAATATGCGCCGGAACCTTATAACAGGCGCCCGCGCGGCGGCGGAATACACCGGCAACGAAAGGTTCCTTACGCTTGCGGATAAGTTCGACATTTGCCGGAATAACAAAGAGCATAACGAAAACGAATTTGAAGCTTTATCGGAAGCATGGTCAGAATTCATTAAAACAGGCGGTTTTTGCTGAAAACACGCCTTTTTTACACCGAACGCCGAAGCTCTGCACACTAAATCTTTCCGGCGGCGCCACCCTACGCCGGGCCGTTATTACGGAGAAACGGAGCAAACAATGAAAGTTTTGATGACCAGTCACTTTCCGCTCGCCGGTTCGGGAAGCGGGACCTACACGCTAAACATAGCGAAACACTTGACGGACGAAGGCCACGAGGTATGCGTTCTCATGCCCGAAAACACAACGAATTTTGCCGTGCCGGAGAACATAGGCATATATACCGTGTTTTTTACGGATACCGAGAATTCCGACCGGATCGAGGGCGCGCTTCCGTTCAACTTCCCCTGCTTCACAAGTCATCCCCGCAGCACGCAAACTTTCTATGATCTCAGCGACGAACAGCTCGACGCCTATATGTCGGCTTTCAGGAAAGCCGCCGAGAAGGCAGTGAAGGAATTCTCGCCCGACATCATACACGCCCAGCATATTTGGCTGCTCTCCGAGATCGCGCGCGAAACAGGCATCCCCTACGTAATCACGGCGCACGGCACCGACCTGATGGGCTATCAAAAAACCGCGCGTTTCAGAAAAGACGCCCATTCGGCAGCGAGCGGCGCAAAGCGCATCGTTACCATTTCCGAAGATAACGACATGCTTGTGAAAGAGCTTTTCCCCGACTGCGCCGGAAAAACTGCCTACATCAAAAACGGATATGATCCGTCGCGCTTTTTCCCCGCAAAAGTTGTAAAAGAAGAGGTTTTAGCCGAGCATGACATCCCTCCCTCTGCGCATATCGTGCTGTTTACCGGGAAACTGACCCACTTCAAAGGCGTCGACATATTGCTGCAGGCCGCAAAATTCTACGAGGGTGAGCATCCCGGCAAGATAACGACCATAGTGGCGGGCGAAGGGGATCTTTCCGACAAACTGAAAAAACAAGCGAAAAGCCTGAAACTGCGCAACACTCATTTCATCGGTTTTCTTCCCGTTTTCCAACTCCGCAACCTCTACAGCGCGGCCGACGTCACCGTTGTCCCGTCGAGAAGAGAGCCTTTCGGTCTTGTGGCGCTTGAGGCTCTCGCATGCGGCAGTCCGGTGATCGCGACCAATCAGGGCGGCCTTCCCGATATTATCAACGACAAGGTCGGCAGGCTCGTTGACGTGGACGACCCGCACGGTCTTGCCGAGGCCGTAACGGCGGAGGTCTTTAACCCGAACAGGGCTGAAAAAAGCCGCGTCGCGGCTGAATACGTCAAACTCAACTTCGCGCAGGACAAACTGATAGGAGCGCTTACCGACATTTACGAAGAATCGATCAAACGGTAAAATTCGGTCTGCCGCCGGCCGAAACGGCGGCGTGCCGCGAAAAGCGGGCATATCCCCGCAACGGCAGCGGCATACGGAGAACACATGAGAAAAGTCGTTGTTATTCCGACATACTGGTCAAGAGAAAAAAAAGACGGCTGGCGGGAAGGAGACGCGGTATATGACCACCCCACCGCCTTAGACGACGAAGACACCTTGCAACGCACCCTCGAGAGCATGAAAATACTCACAAGCAAAGATTTTAAACTGGTGTTGCTCGTCTGCCCCACGACGCCGGAAATCGAAGACCGCGCGGAGGCGCGCGTTGTTGAGATCGTGAAAAAAGCCGGTCTTAACGCCGAGACATACATCTTCACGCCTACGGATCTGCGGAAAATGGCCGAGGTTTTCAAAGAGAGCAACGCGACTCACAACGCCCTGTCGCTTCTGACCATGAACGGCTATTCCAACGTCAGGAACATTTGTCTTTTGACGTCCGACGTCCTCGCCGCCGACGCCGCCATACTGATAGACGACGACGAGGTTTTCGAGAAGCGCGATTTTATCGAAAGGTCCACGGAATTTCTCGGAAAAAGAGTATACGGCGACATCGTGTACGGTATGGCCGGTTATTATCTCAATAAAAACGACCAATACTATGACGATGTGAAACCGGAGGCGTGGATGACCTACTGGGATCGTTTCGGCGCGAAGGCAAGGGCCTTCGATGAATTCATCGGCTGCTCCCCGAGGATAAAACGCACGCCTTTCGCGTTCGGCGGCGCCATGATACTGCACCGCGACATGTTCCGCTGCGTGCCGTTCGACCCCCATATCACAAGAGGCGAGGACATCGACTATGTGATAAACAGCAGGATGTACGGCTTCAGTTTCTTCTTGGACAACACGCTGTCGATCAAGCATTTGCCCGTACCGAAAAAACACCCGCAATGGAAGCGCATCAGGGAAGACATTTACCGCTTCGTATACGCCTACTCAAAAATTCAATCCCAGTATAAGACCAGCAATATGGTCACGGTCTCGGCGGAGGACTTCGACCCCTATCCCGGCGAATTTCTGCGCAGCGACCTTCAGGAAAAAATATTCCGCTCAAACACTATGCTGGCTCTCCAATATATGCAGGACGGAGACGCGGAAGGCTGCCGTGAAGCATTGAACAACATCTCCTTCGGCAAAAAAGACGCGCAGCCGACATTTGACACTTTTTCCCGCTACCGCGCCAACCAGAAATCCTGGGAGCAGCTGACCTTTATCATCTCGGAGCATCGCTACAGGCTCCGTAAAATAATGGAAGAACATAACCTGACCAAAAAACCCATACTCAGAAACGCCGTGAACGAACGCGACCTCAACGACGTTGATATCGCCGCGAATGTGAAAAAAGCCTTTAACATAGACGTCAGCTCCGCCGAATTGGCAAAAATCAAGGATTATTTCTTCGTTAAAACCTTTTATGAAGGCGAAACTGTATTCAAAGAAGGGGATTTCAACGACACCCTGTACGTTATTCTGAAAGGCGAGATCGTAATAATCAACAAGTCCGATACCGGCTCGGAAGGCGAGGGCACGGAGATCGCCCGGCTGAAACAGGGGGACATTCTCGGAGAAAGCTGTCTCTCCTTTAAAACTTTCCTCTCCGGCGGAAGAGCGGAGCAGTTCACCGAGCTTATCGGAATCAAGGAGGAAAACCTCCGAAAGATCACAAAAACCGAACCGGCCGCCGGCGTTAAGATCTATCAAAGGGTGCTCGCCGGGACCGTCGGAAAACTGCGCACGGAAAACCGGCAAAAAACGCAGGCATATGACAACGCCGTGAAAGAGAGCCTTTTTGAAGGAACCGAATAAAACAAAAAAACAAAACCGGGGCAATTGCCCCGGCTTTGTTTTTTCTCTCCGGCCCGCATGACGTCAAACGGTTTTCGGGGTTTTATTTGTTGTGTTCCCTGTAATATTTGCCGAATTCAACGTCGGCGGATTTTATATGCCGCACTATCCAGTCTATTATTGTCTTGTTGAGATCCAGCGTAAATTTTGCGGACGGGCCTGTTTCGGCAAATTCTTTTCGTATTTTCGGATATTCGTTTTCAAGCATCCGGTGCTGCCCTTTATGCCATTCATACTTGGGATAGTTATATTGCCTGTGCAGCGCTTCTTCATCGCCGAAGTGCTTGATTATGTATTCTCCCAAAAGATCGACGGTTTTTTGCGTTTCTTCTTTTGAAACGGATAAAGCGCCCATTGAAGTGACGGCGTTTATCCTGCTTATCAGTTCTCTGTGCTGCTCATCGATCTTAGCGACTCCCGTTTCCATGTCCTTTGAAAGCGTTATCATTTTTCATTCCTCCGTAAAATATCAGCTTTATCGTTTCTTCCGCATCACGCATCCGGCGCGCTGCTTAACAAGGTCCGTTCTGTCATCAGTTTTCCGCTGCCGTATATTACGGCAAAAAGCACAGCGTCACCTTTTTGCAATGAGTTGAATTCTTCCCTTGAAATGCCGACGCAGTCGTCAAAACCGTATACGCCGCCGCCGACTGTTATTCTCCCGTTTCGCACTTCCTCTATTCTCGCGAATGACTTGGAAATCTTGAATATCACATTTATTTCGTCGCGTCCGGTGTTGCCGACCGCCGTCACGGCGCTTAAAACGCCGCCCGACGCGAGCAGCTTGTTGATCTCGTCAAGGCCGGAACCCGAAGCCGGCGCGAATATCGGCTTGAAATTATCGTAAAACAGTACATTTTCCCCGGAACCGGAAGCGGGATATGCCGAAAACGAAAACTCGCCGACTCCGATATCAAGAGTAAAGCCGTCGTCTGTTTTTTTGAAACCGACTTCCGAAACAGCCGGCCGGTAAACAGTATTGGAGGGAAACCGGGCGAGGGTCCCCGAATAATGCGCGAGCGCCAAGGAGCCGGAGCCGCCTGAAGAGGTCGCCGCGAAAAAGCTCACGGTGCGGCCCAGCATGTCAAGCCCCGCTTCGACTTTTATTACGGACGTTTCTCCTTTTTCTCCGAGGAGCAAGCAAAAACCCGGCTCCTGAATCTCAAATCCTTCCAAAGCCGCGTATTCGCAGGCGACGACGACGCCCGCGACCGCTCTCAGGCCGAAGGCCTCTTCCGCTTGAGTCATGTCCGACGTTTCGAGCGCGCCCTGCGCGTCATATGTGACTTTGTCCGCGAAGAGCGCGTTAATGCACATAAGCGCCGCGTCATAAGAGTTCACTTCGCCGAGCGGTTCCGCGTCGAATCCTGAAAATATGCCGGCTTTTCGCGCGGCGGCGCGAACATTCGATTCCCATGCGGGATCGTTTACAAAGGCTTCTTTTTCGGGGTCGTACCCCACTGCGGCAAGCAGCATTTTCGCGGCCTGCGCGCCGGTCACGGCGTCGTCAGGGTGAAATCCGGCGCCGCTGCCGGAGACGGCCCCGCGTGCTGCGCAATGATTTATGTATGCTTCAGCCCAATGGCCTTTAATGTCGGTAAACCCGACCGCGTCGTCTTCAGACGGCTCCGAAGCTCCGCCCGGACCGCCGTTCAAAATAGTACTGACCGTTTGTGCAAACTCAGCTCTCGTCAAAGGTCTCGCGGGGTCAAAACCGGACTCCGGCGGCCGCACCACACCCAAGCCGACAAGCAATTCAAAAGCGCTGACGTCGAAGCTCCCGTCGCCGGAAGCATCAGCGGCGAGCGGATTTGAGGTAAACGCCGTCAGCATCAAAACCGCGGACAAAACTGTCACAATGAGTTTTTTTATCATTTTTTTCAACCGGATCGACCTCCCGAAATCAGTGATCTGCACTGTTTTTATATGGGCTGAATACGGGCATGGGTAAAAGCTTGTGCATATTTATCCGCCTCAGCCTGTCTATCTTTTCTTTAACTTCCGTATCTTCACAGGTCTTCTCTCGAATATATCTGTCCAAGACCTCATATGAGAATCCGAGATTTTCCTCGTCGCTCTTGCCGGAAAGCCCGTCGATCGGAAGTTTATGAGTGAAGCGCTCCGGCAGCCCCAGCGCTTTGCCGACAGCCTTGACTTCCGTGACGGTCAGCTTTGAAAGCGGGCTGAAATCCCCGGCGGAGTCTCCGAATTTCGTGGAATACCCGACCCAATCCTCGCTGAGATTGCAGGTGTTCGCCACTCTGCCCCCGACGGCGGCGGAAACGGCGTACAGCGTCGCCATTCGAAGCCTCGCAGGAGTGTTGACACGCGCCGCTTCGTTGAGCCGGATTCCCGAATCCTCCAACAAGTCAAACAAACTCCGCGCGGTTTCTCCTATGTTGATCTCAAAATGATGAATTCCGAGAGTCTCGCATGTATCCCGAGCGACGTCAATGTCGCTTTGCTCCCCGCAAGGCATTAATACTCCCAAAACGCGTTCTTTCCCGAGCGCCTCCGCGCACAGCGCGGCGACGACCGCGCTGTCCTTGCCGCCGCTGATACCGACGACCGCCTTTGTTTCATCAGCAGCGTTATTCTTGAAGTAATCGGCTATCCACCGTATCAGTTCTTGCTTTGTTTTCTCCGCGTCCGGCACTTTATTACCATCCCTTATAAAATATCATGACTGCAGGATTGCGGGAATTTTTATTTTTCGGTAACAGCATATTCCGTTTCAGGTCCTTTGTCAAGCAAAGTGAACAGGCGGTCTGTCGCCTTTATTTATTACCGCCCCCGGAAAGTTTTCAATTTATTAATCAAAAACCACTTGACAAATCGCCGTGATTCTTTCATCTTTATAAGGTATATGTCAACGGAGGCCCGTAATGCTTAAAGTATTCAAACACATAAAACCCGCCGATCTCGGGCTGATTTTCATCAGCCTGATATTTACCGTCACGCAGGTGGGGCTTGAACTCAAGCTGCCCGACTACATGAAACAAATAACGGAGCTGGTCCAAACGCCCGGCGGTTCCGTCGGCGATGTTTACATTGCCGGCGCGTATATGCTCATTTGCGCGCTGTGCGGTTTCGGCTGCGCGGTCATCGTCGGATATTTCGCCGCCACTGTCGCCGCGTCGTTTTCCCGCCGGCTGCGGACTTTACTTTTTGATAAAGTCCAATCCTTTTCGACGGAGGAGATCAGCCTGTTTTCGACCGCGAGCCTCATCACGCGCTCGACAAACGACGTGACTCAGGTCCAAATGCTGATCGTCATGGGCATGCAGGTCGTCGTCAGGGCTCCGGTCATGGCGGTCTGGGCGATAACAAAAATCGCCGGTAAAGGCCGCGAATGGTCGCTGACAACAGCCGCGGGCGTATTGATCGTTTTGTTAACGGTCACGGTGCTGATAATTTTTGTTATGCCGAAATTCAGGAAGATACAGCTTTTTACCGACAATTTGACCCGGGTGACAAGAGAAAACCTCATGGGCCTGCGCGTCGTGCGCGCGTATAACGCCGAAAGCTTTCAAAATGAAAAATTCGAGGCGGCAAACTCGGAGCTGACGGACTCCCTGCTGTTCACAAGCAGGGCCTTGGCGGTGATGATGCCGGTCATGACCTTGGTTATGAGCGGGCTTTCCCTTGCGATCTATTGGGCGGGGGCCTATTTGCTTGAGCAGGCGCCCGCTTTCGACAAACTCAACGTTTTTTCGGATATGGTCGTTTTTTCTCAGTACGCCGTGCAGGTGATAATGTCCTTCATGATGCTGTCTATTGTATTCGTCATGCTGCCGAGGGCCGGCGTGTCGGCCAAGCGCATAAACGAAGTCCTCGACACAAAGCCCGTCATGGCTCCGGGAGAAAAAACGGAAGGAAACCGGCACGTCAAAGGAGAGATCGTATTCGACCGTGTCGGCTTCAGATACCCGGGCGCCGCGGAGGCCGTGCTTGAGGATATCAGTTTCAAGGTGAACCGCGGCGAGACCGTCGCTTTTATAGGCTCGACCGGAAGCGGCAAGTCGACCCTGATAAATCTCATACCCCGTTTCTTTGACGCCACCGAAGGCGAAGTATCGGTTGACGGGATAAACGTTAAAGACTACGAACCCGAGACACTTTTCCGAAAAATCGGATATGTGCCGCAAAAAGCCGTGCTGTTCCGCGGGTCCGTAAAATCGAACGTGGCGTACGGCGATAACGGAAAAGGCGAGTACACCGAAGATGAAATAAAAAGAGCGGCGCTTATCGCGCAGGCCGCGGATTTTATCGAAAGCTCCGACGGCGGTTATGACGCAGAGGTCTCACAGGGCGGGGCTAATCTTTCCGGCGGTCAGAAACAGCGCCTCGCCATCGCACGAGCGATCTGCCGGAATCCCGAGATTCTTATTTTTGACGATTCCCTCTCCGCTCTCGACTACAAAACGGAACGCGCCTTGCGCTCCGCGCTGAAAAAAGAAATTCAAGACGCGACCTGCCTGATCGTCGCGCAAAGGATAGGCACCATCATGGACGCCGACCGTATCATTGTTCTTGAAGACGGCAAACTTGTCGGCAACGGAGCGCACCGGGAACTGTTGGAGAGCTGCCCCGTGTACAGGGAGATCGCCGAGTCGCAGCTGAGTTTGGAGGAAATATGAGCGATAACGAAGAAATAAGAACGCGGCCGGCTGTCAGAAGCGGTCCGAGAGGCTTCAGAGGGCCTCCCCCGCCGGGCTCTTTCGAAAAAGCGAAAGACTTTAAAGGGACATGGGCGTCGCTTTTGCGTTACTGCAAGGCATACGTCCCCGCGACGGTCTGCGCGCTTATTATTGCGGCCTTGGGTTCAGCGCTCCAGATCATAGGCCCGGACAAACTGAAAGAGCTGACAAACGAGATAATCAAAGGGCTCCCCTCAGGCATGAGCGCGCCGACGGCTTCGGGGGCCGTCGATTTCTCCGCGGTGACAGCCATTGCCGCAGGACTGTGTATCATCTATGCCCTGTCTGTGATCTTCAACTTTGCCGAAGCGTTTATCATGGCGACCGTGACCGCGAAAATAATAAAAAAAATGCGCACGGACCTTTCGCGAAAAATAAACAAACTTCCGTTCAAATATTTTGACAAAACAAGCTACGGCGACGTCTTGAGCCGTGTGACCAACGATGTTGACGCCGTAGGCCAAACCTTGAATCAAAGCCTCGACAACATGGTGCGGGCGATCACCATGTTCCTCGGTTCGCTGATCATGATGTTCATAAACAGCGCTGTTCTCGCGTGTGTCGCCGTCGTCTCCGTTCTCATTGGCTTTGCCGGAATGAGAAAAATAATGGCGCGCTCACAGAAATACTTCAAGGCGCAGCAGCAGGGCTTGGGAGATATCAACGGCCATATCGAGGAGATCTATTCGGGGCATACGGTCGTTAAGGCTTTCAACGGCGGCGGTAAAGCGAAAGAAACCTTTGAGAAATTCAACGACGGGCTTTATGAGAGCGGAAAAAAATCCCAATTTATGTCCGGTCTTATGATGCCCCTTATGCACTTTGTCGGGAATTTCGGCTACGCCGCGGTGTGCGCCGTCGGCGCTGCTCTGGCGGTAAGCGGCAGGATATCTTTCGGCGTTATTGTCGCTTTTATGCTGTATATTCGATTTTTCACACAGCCGCTCTCTCAACTTGCCCAGTCGATGCAGGCGCTTCAGAGAACGGCGGCCGCCGGCGAGCGAATATTCGAGTTCTTCGGCGAGGCTGAACTCACCGACGAGAGCGAAAAAACCGAAAAGCTCGAAAACATCAAAGGCGACGTCGAGTTCAGAAACGTCCGTTTCGGTTATGATAAAGAAAATCCCGTCATAAAGGATTTCTCCGCCTCGATACGCGCCGGGCAAAAGATCGCCATCGTCGGCCCCACCGGCGCGGGCAAAACTACCTTGGTCAATTTGCTGATGCGTTTTTACGAGCCGGACGCCGGTGAGATAACGGCGGACGGCATACCGATAGACCGGGTGACAAGGGAAAACGCGCGCGAACAGTTCTGTATGGTGCTTCAGGACACTTGGCTTTTTGAGGGGACCATACGGGATAATGTTATCTTCGGCAACCGGAACGTCAGCCCCGATGAAGTCGAAACAGCATGCAAAGCGGTTGGGATGCATCGTTTTATCCGGACGCTGCCGGAAGGATACGACACCGTGCTCAGCGACAAGGTGACCCTTTCGGCCGGTCAAAAACAACTCCTCACGATCGCCCGCGCGATGATACAGAATTCTCCGCTGTTGATCTTGGACGAGGCAACAAGTTCCGTGGACACCCGTACCGAAAAACTCGTGCAGGAGGCGATGGATAAACTGACTTCCGGCAGAACGTCATTTGTCATCGCCCACAGGCTCTCGACAGTCAAAAACGCCGACATGATACTTGTGATAAAAGACGGCGACATAGCGGAGAGCGGCTCTCATGAGGAACTTCTTATAAAAGGCGGCTTCTACGCGGAACTCTATAACAGCCAATTCGACCGCGTCTCATAAGAGCCGGCCGCTGCGGTAATTGTGCCTTCTGAGGCGTGTCGTACATTGTCAACGCAGGGCAAGGCAAAAGACGACCGAACGGGCCGCGAAAACCTGCTGACAGGAGAATCGAAATGATGTTCACCAAATACCTTAGAGGAAAAGGCAATATCATACTGACGGCGATCCTGATCGTTGTTATTGCCGCTCAGATCGTTTTTTTGTCGGTAAGCTTTGCCGCGTTCAGCGATTTTCTTATCAGCGAAAAATTGATCTCCAACATCAACGGACTGAAACATTATCTGGAGGACAGCAAGGCATATTCAAAAGCGGCGGCCGTTTCCATGGCCGTCAACCAAGATGCCGTAAGAGCCATCGAACAGCGCGATACCGAGGAATTGCTGCGGCTGTTTACAACTACCCATGATCTGTTTCGCGTTAACTATTATACCGTCACCGACCGGGAAGGAATCGTATTGGCGCGGACACATGAACCGGAAAACTACGGCGATTCGGTAGTGAATCAGCAAAACATAGGAGACGCGCTTGAGGGCAAGGTTTCGACCTGTTTCGAGAAAGGGACGGCGGTAAGAGTATCCGTCCGCACCGGAGCTCCGGTCTATAACGCGGACGGCGTACTGATCGGCGTCATTTCGGCAGGCATCCGGTTTGATACACCGGAAGCGGTCATGGATCTGGGGGCCCTCTTTAATGCCGAGGTCACTGTCTTTTTTGGCAATGAGCGGATCGCCACGACTATTGTCCGGGACGGACACAGCATTGTAGGCACGACGCTCGATCCTGAAATCACCGACATCGTGATCCGTGACAAGCAGGAATATACAGGCGACGCCGACATACTCGGCGAGCGATATAAGACTTTTTATATGCCTTTGCTGAACCCGCAGGATGAAGCGTTCGCCGCGCTTTTTATCGGTATGCCGATGAAAAGCCTGCAAGACGAAACGAATCTCTCAATACTAACGGGCGTTGTGATCGTTTTGTGCGGAATCGTATTCCTGCTGATACTGTTGTTCCGCAACCGGCAGGAGAAAAAGCGGCTTGTCGTATTGGCGGAACAGGCGGAGGCGGCTTCGGTCGCCAAATCGTCGTTCCTTTCCAATATGAGCCACGAAATCAGAACGCCGATGAACGCCATCATCGGCATGACTTACATCGGCAGATCGGCTCACGAAGCGGATCAAATGATTTACGCTTTGGATAAAATCGAAAGCGCGTCCCGGCATCTGCTCGGGGTAATCAATGATATTTTGGATTTTTCTAAAATCGAATCCGGTAAATTCGATCTTTTTATGTCAGATTTTGATTTCGAAAAAATGCTGATACGCGTCGTAAACGTGTCCACAATACGTGTGGAGGAAAAAAAGCAAAAGCTTACCGTACATGTGGACAAAAATATTCCCGGAATTATGCACGGCGATGATCAGCATCTGGCGCAGGTCATCACAAACCTGTTGGGAAACGCGGTGAAATTCACGCCGGAAGAAGGCTCCATCAGTCTCCACACATGCTTTTTGGGGGAAGAAGACGGCATTTGTGAAATCAAGATCGCCGTGACCGATACAGGGATCGGTATAGGCCCCGAGCAGCAGGCCAAGCTGTTCAGGTCTTTCCAGCAAGCCGAAACCGGCACATCAAGAAAATACGGCGGCACGGGTCTGGGGCTTGCGATCTCCAAAAGCATCGTGGAGAAGATGGACGGCAGGATATGGATAGAATCGGAACAGGGCAAAGGCGCTACATTTGCCTTTACCGTCAAGATGAAACGCGGAGAACAGAAAGATCGGAATTATGAGCGGAAGGAAATCGACTGGCCGAGCATCCGTATTTTGGCCGTGGACGACGACGAATATATCTTGCAGGACATAAAGCGTATCGTCGAAAGGTTCGGCGCGGCATGCGACGTCGCCTTGAACGGCGCGAGCGCGCTTGATTTAGTCGAAAAAAACGGAGACTACCACCTCTATTTTGTGGATTGGAGAATGCCGGATATGAACGGCATCCAATTGACGTCGGAACTGAAAAAAAGAATGAAAGAACCAAGCGACGCCTTTGTCGTTATGGTTTCAGCCGCGGAATATAATATGGTCGCCGAGAGCGCAAAAAAAGCGGGGGCTGACAGGTTCCTGCAAAAACCTATTTTCCCCTCTATTTTTGAGGACATAGTCCGCGATTATTTAGGCTTGGCGGATAAACGGACGGAAGACACGGAAATTATGATCGACGGGCTTTTTGAAGGATGCTGTATCCTGCTTGCCGAAGACGTGGAGATCAACCGGGAGATCGTGATGTCGCTGTTGGCGCCTACGGGTCTGAGTATAGATTTTGCAGAAAACGGCAAAGAAGCCGTCAGTAAATTCAACGCTGCCCCGGGGAAATACGATATTGTGCTTATGGATATGCAGATGCCCGAAATAGACGGCTTGGAAGCAACGCGCCAAATCAGGGCGTCGGATACGCCCGCGGCGAAAAGCATACCGATAGTTGCAATGACCGCCAACGTGTTCAAGGAAGATATAGAAAAATGTCTCGCGGCCGGTATGAACAGCCATATCGGAAAACCGCTGGATTTCAATGAGGTTATCGAAGTTATGCAAAAGTATTTATCCGACGGAAATGCCTGACGACGGCATTACGGCAAAGGACAAGATCAAAGGCCGGAGACCGAACGCCCTTTTTCGCGCGACTCCAACGCTCGCTCGATCTCGCCCACGACCGCGTCAAGCTCGTTTTTGATTCGCTTTCCCCAAAACCGAAGCACAAGATAACCCTCCGCCTCGAGCTTTGCGTTGACCTCTCTGTCCCGCTCCATATTCCGCTCGATCTTCGGTATCCAAAAATCCAAGCGGCTTTTGAAGTCCTCCTTGCGGTTTTCCCAGTCGTAGCCGTGCCAGAATTCCGAATCGCAAAAAACGGCTGTCTTTTGTTTTGTAAAAACTATATCGGGTTTGCCGTATACTCCGGCGCAATTCTTCCTGTATCGGTAGCCTTTGCGCCAAAGCGCCCCGCGAAGAGCTTTTTCGATTTGCGAATCTTTGTTTCTCACAGCCTGCATGTTGCGCCGTCTTTGCTCCGGCGTATGCCTGTCCATATTTTGCTCCCGTATAACGGCTCCGGCGGAAACCGAATCTTCCGGTTCCGCCGGTTTGCCTGTCGTATAGGCTTTCAGCCCCGTATAGGCTTTCAGCCCCGTATAGGCTTTCAGCCCCGTATAGGCTTTCAGCCCCGTATAGGCTTTCAGCCTATATATCCTGAAGCGCCATTATCATGAAGATTATCTTCGCGGCTTCGGCTCTTGTCGTCGACCCGAGAGGTTTAAATGTCCCGTCCGGATACCCCGCGATTATCCCGGAAGCCTGCATCGCCCGCACGGCGGTCAGCGATTGACTTTGTATAGACCCTTGGTCTGTGAAGTTCGCCATCGGCGCGTTAGATGTGAAGTTGATTTTCGCCGAGGTCCTCGCAAGGTAGGCAAAAAGGCACATGTCCTGTCTTGTTATCGGCGTGTTCGGCGCAAATTCCCCGGCGCTGTCGGAGAGTATGCCGGCCGCGACGGCGGAGGTCACATAATGGTAAAACCAGTTGTTCGGCGCAACGTCCGAGTATGAGCAGACTTTATTTTCGTCATAAAGGTCGAGGGACGTGACCAAAAGCTTTATGTATTCGGCGCGGGTCAGCGTTCCCGACGGAAGGAATTTCCCCGCGTCGGCTCCGGTCATACCCTCTATTACTTTCCTGCAGCTGAGGCTCGTTATATAGCTGTTCGCCCATTGCGTGGCCGGAACATCCGAGAAATTCACGACGTTTATGGCGGCCACATAGGTTCCGGGCTCCGTTATCCTCGCTCTGATCGTCCCGTCCGCCGCGTTGTAGCGGCTCGAGAACAGCGGCGTGAAAGCCCCGCTCCCGGTCCTTTTCATTATAACGGCCTTGTCGGCGTTCGTTGAGCCGAGATTATACGGCAGATTGAGCGTAACGGCATTCCTGTCGGAAAAGGATGTGAGTTCCGTGTTGCCTACTTTCAGTGAAACGCCGCGCGACTCGCCTATCGTCATGCCGCTCACATGGTCCGTGACCGACGCGCCGGTCAAATTCACCGTGAATGAAGAGCCGAATTTTTTGAGCGCGTCGCCCGCCCACGCAGCGTTAATGTTGACGCTTGCCCCCGCGGCTGACGAGTTTCTCACATTGATGTCGGACACTTTTTTAAGTCCGTCGGAGGAGAACAGGCTCAAAGGCAGGCTCAGCGATTGGCTCGCCGTCGATCCGGATGAAGACATAACGAAATTGAGCGTTCCGCCGCTCATGTTTATGTCGGCCAATATCCCCGACATGGTCAGAGAGTCGACATTCGCGGCTGACGAGGTCCCGGCAGGCAGTGTGACGGTCGCCGACCTTGAGGATACGCCTGAAATACTGTAGCTCAGCATTTCCTTAATGTCTGCCTCAAGCCAGGACGCGACATTTCCGGCAAGGTCGGATATCACATCCGGATCAATGTACAGGCGTGTCGTCAATCCGAGCGCCGAACTCAGCCTTATACTGAGCGTCGCTCCGCTGATCGTCACGGAATCGGCGTAGTTGCCGCCGCCGAAGCTGATCGCATCCCTCAACACTGATGTCCCCGCATGTGCCGTGATCTCCTCGTCAAAGTCGACCGCGACCGTCCTCCTGTCCGCACTGATGACAGCCGCGGTTATTTTCGGAGGCGTGTAGTCATAGACCACGATGTCAAAGGCCGGCGCGCTCTCTCTGCCGGCGGTGTTTCGCACTTTTACGGACAGCCTGTATGTCCCTTCGGCCGACGGCAGTGAGTATTGGAAAGACGTTGCGTAATTTTGCCATGTTCCGTAAGTCCCGCCGTTGACCGATATCGCGTATTGCGACGGCGCCCCGTATGACGAGTCCACGGCGCTTATCGTGCAGTTCACCGTCCTGCTTCTCACATAATCCTCGGTGATCCTGAAGGATGTGATCCTCGGAACGGACGAAGCCGCGGACGACCCGATATAGATCGTCATGGTCGCGGCGGATGTGGTATATGTCCCGTCCGTGGCCGTGAAGCTGAAGCTCGCGCTGCCCGTATAGCCGCTTGCGGGCACAAAAGTCAAATTCTGAAGCCTTGAGGCTAATATGTAGTCGTTGCGCGATACCGGGACCCCGGAGAGATAAAGAGTGCCGGTCCCCGAAGTCGGCAGCGCCGTGATCGTTATGCCCGTTAAACTGCCGCCCGATGTGTACAGATCGGTGAAATCCTTAAGCGTAAAGGAAAGCGTCGTGTTTGCCTGAGTCGTTTTTGTTCCGCCGGTCAAGCTCGCCGTGTTGCCGACGGTCACCGTGACTATCCCGGAGTTGGTGGTAAAAACCGTCGGGTCGGTGGTACTGCTGACAGTATATCTGAAAGTCGCCGAACCGTTGTAGTTCGAGACCGGTCTGAAAGAAAGATTTGTGATATCGTTTCGCGCAATTTCCTGATTTACGACGACACGCGTGTTCGAGTAGTATAACTCTCCGTGCGATGAGGACGGCAGCTGTGTTATCCTGATATGTGAAAGCGAACCGGAAGGCGCCGTGAAAGCGTCGGTGAAATCAGCAATTTTGAAGCTGTAATTTGTGTTTACGGGGGTCGTGACCTTGAAGTCCCCGGCTTTAAGCGACGTATCCGTATCCGACACCGTTACCGTGACGGTACCGGCGCTTGATGAGAAACTGCTGTTTGAGGTCCCGGACCTGTATTGGAATGAAGTGCTGCCTGTTACGCCTGCCGGTACGAAACGGAGCTGGGGGATTTCGCTTCTTGCAATGACTTGGCCCGACGTAACTTTATTTGAAGTCGACGTGCCGCCCAAATACAGCGTCCCGTAAGTCGCCGAAGGCAACGAGTCGATCCTTATGTGAGTAAGGTTGGCTGTCGCCGGAGTTAATACCGAAGTGAAATCACTAACGGTAAAGAAATATGTCGTGTTGGTCCTCGGCCTGACGGTGAAACTCCCGGAGGACAATGCCCCCGAAGCCGTCGCGGGAAAATTCACCGTGATAACGCCGCTGTTCGCGGTGTTTCTAACACTCGTCGCTCCTTGAACAGTGAAAAAGTCTGCCGGCAAACCGGTAAGCGTATAGCCGGATGCGGGCGTTAAAGTAACAGTCGCCGTATACGCCGTACTCGGCGCGAAGCTTCCGCTTGAGCTTAAGGCTGCGCCTGAACTTGTTACTTTCCATGTTACAGAGCCTGTGAATTGGGTTTCTGCAGTTATGGTCGACACAGGCGATGCGAATACGACAGGAGGGGTCAACCCGCGTATTGCCTGTATTGTGATCGGTTTTGGCGTCGCCGCCGCTGTGACCTCAAATTTCACATTGACCGGCACACTCGCACCGCCGGTTCCGTTTATGGTAATTACGCAGTCATATACGCCGACCGGCAATCCGTCTTTCGGGTGAACCGTCAGCGAAAAATTGCCATCAAGGGAAGTGGGAGAGGAAATAGTTCCGATATAAATATCATAGTTTTCTTCATGAGCAGATACATCATAGTTTACATAGTTTGTATCGGAATAACTGATTACTATCGTCTTCAAATCGGGACGATCATACGACGTTTGTAATTTACCGAAATCCATCTGGCTCTGACTCGCTGACATTGACGGAGCAGCCGCCGCGAAGCTCGGTAAAAGAGCCAACACAAAGAACAAACACAGCAGGAACGCAATGAATTTCCGGGTCGAACTGCGTTTCAAATTCAATTTAAATTTCAATGAATTCTCCTCCTTCAGGCGCTTTGCGCCGGCGTCATAACGAAAGTATTTTTATTAATCCACAATATATTGTATACTATCTCGCCGCAATATACAATAGCTATTATTAAAAAAGTTAAAAAATTTGTGTAAAGGTGTTTTCGGCATGCAATAAGCAGGGGACGATGCCCTCATCGTCCCTGTCTCTCGGAAATTATCGCCCTCGTCGGGTTAGAGAACTTTGTAGCGCCGCGGGGCTGATGCCCTCGGACCGCCCCCCCCGGCGGGGGGCCACGGATAAATAAGGGGCGCAACAAACCGGGCGGCAGAATGCCGCCCGGCGATCGTGAACCCGGGGCGCTTTAATGCCGGCACATACGCCGGGCCGGAGACGCCGGCCGGCCGATCAAGTCAAATCAAATCGCCTTACGATCTTCGGTACGCCGACGGGAACGGCATAAACGGTGAATTCGTCTTTTCCGTCTATTCCCAACACCTTGTCGCAGAGCGCAGAATTGTATCTCGCACAGCAGCAGCTGCCGAGTCCGAGGGCCGCGGCGCTCAGCATCGCGTTTTGCCCGGCGTGGCCGATATCGATCAGCATTGCGCGATGCGACATATGCCCGTAACGCCACTCGGCGCGATACGGTATACATGAAAAAAACAGGACAAATGAAGCTTTTGAAGCCCAGCTTTGACCCATGAGCATCTCCGATATCGTTTCGATCGGTTTTTCAAACGCACTCACAAACTCGACCGCCGAGCGCTTTTCACCGACATGTTCCATCGGCAGATAGTGATATATCCCGGGTTCCAATCCCTCAACGTTCAAAACGACGGCATATATTTCAAACGGATGCCGGGCGCCTCCGCTCGGCGCCGGCTTAAAAAGCGCGAAAGTCTTCGCGCTTTTTTTGTATTTCAGCACTCCCTGAACGCTCCAAAGCATAAACGCCAGCTGTTCCGCCGCGGCCGGCGCGCCCGAGTAGGCCCTGACGCTGCGGCGTATTTCCAGGAGCTCGGAAAAATCTTTATTTTTCACCGCGCCGGCAAACGCCGGCAATTCGAGGATTTTTCCCGAAGGCGCTTTCCCCGGCGGAGGCGGCGTGAGGCCCTTTTGCTCGCCGCTGCCCAATTCTTCCGTTATCATGCCGGAACATTTCATAAACGCCCGGTTACCGGCAAATTCATCCGATCCTTTGTTCATTGTGTTCACGGGATACTTCTCCTTTCGTTTTGTCCGAATTACGGTTTATGCCGGCAAGCATGAGTTTTATGCGGTTTTCCTGAGCCGTCCGCGTAACGCCCGGGTCATAGTCTATCGCCACTATACCGAGCCCGGGGTTTTTATCCCGCAGAGGCTTCATCATTCCTTTGCCGGCGATATGGTTCGGAAGGCATCCGAAGGGCTGAGCGCATACAATACCCGAAGCGCCCTGCTCCGCGAGCTCTAACATCTCGGCTGTCAGGAGCCATCCCTCTCCCATTTTCACTCCTTTGCCTATATATCCCTCGGACAGCCGCGCGGTCCGGTCAAAAGGAGTCATCGGGGTGAATTTTTCACCGGCTGCTATAGCTTTTATAATGAGTTTCTGCTTTCGGATCAAATAATCATACAGTATCTTTGAAATCGCGCCCTTGATTTTTTTGATTCCGTAAAGCCCGGTATCGGCGACGGCATTGCAGACGCAGTAGAGACAAAAATCCAAGAGTCCCGGCAGCACCGGTTCCGCGCCTTCGGAAATCAGGAATTCCTCCAAATCGTTATTTCCGAGAGACGAGAATTTGACGTATATCTCTCCCACGACGCCTATTTTCGGCTTTTTTTCGTCCGAGAGCCGCAAAGCGGCAAAATCCCGGACCGTGTCGGCGAGATCCCGCTTCAATCCGGCAAAACTCAATACGCGTTTTTTCCGCAGCCGCTCCGCGAAAACCGCCGTTTTGCGATCGACAAGCGCTTTTGTCGCTCCGGGATCAAGCTCATAAGGCAGGCATTGGTTTTTCAGCGCCATGAGCAGATCGCCGTAAAGCACCCCAAAGAGCAGCCGGTACAGCATTCCCGGCGTCATCTTGAATCCCGGGTGTTTCTCCATGCCCTCGACATTGAACGAAATAACCGGCACATGACCGAAGCCGGCTTTCTCAAGCGCCTTGCGAAGCATCGAAACATAATTTGAAGCGCGGCATCCTCCGCCGGTCTGGCTCATCATGAGCGCTGTTTTAAGCGGGTCATATTTGCCGCTCTGAAGCGCCTCGATCAACTGCCCTATCGTCAGCAGCGCCGGATAACAGGCGTCGTTGTGCACGTATTTCAAGCCCTTTTCGATAACGCTTTCTCCGGAACCCCGGAGTATCTCCGCGCGGTATCCGAAATAAGACAGCACGCTGTTAATGAATTCAAAGTGTATGGGAAGCATGGCCGGGACCAAAATGGTATAGTCCCGTTTCATCTCTTCCGTGAACTGAATGTAGTACTTATCCGGCATTGGTTTTTTCCCTTTCATCCGGTACGTCGGGCATACGGCGCAGCCTTATGAGCTCCGCGCCGGTTTTTGCTTTTTCTCTTTCGGCCATCGCGCCGAGCAAGCTGCGAAGCCTGATCTTCACCGCTCCGAGGTTGGTCATCTCGTCTATTTTTATCTGGGTATAGAGTCTGCCCCGGCTTTCCATTATACTTTTTACCTCGTCCGCCGTAACGGCGTCCAAGCCGCATCCGAAAGACACAAGCTGCACCAGCTCGCAGTCTTCATTTGCCGCCGCAAATTCCGCCGCGCTGTACAGCCTTGCGTGATATGTCCATTGGTTCACAACCTTCAAATCCCGGGCGGCGGCGGCGACCGCGTCCTCGCTCACGACGACAAAACCCAGCGAAGCGGCGAGCGTGTCTATCCCGTGTCCTATACCCGGGTCCGCATGATACGGCCTTCCGGCCAACACCAATATCTTGCGCCCTGTCTCCCGCGCGAAGGCGACGGCTTTTTTCCCTTCAGCGCGCAGAAGCTCCATTTTGGCGCGGTACGCGTCAAAACCGCGGCTTACCGCTTTTTTGACATCTTTGCGGGAGATATCGGGATAGTGCGGTCTCAAATACTCAAACAGCTCTTTTGAAAGCGCCTTTGCATCGTTGATGTTTAAATAGGGATACAGGAATTTGACTTTTTCAAGGGACTTGACATTGTTTATCAGGAGTTCCGGGTAATAGGCTACGACCGGGCAGTTATAGTGATTGGAACTTGCGCCTTCGTTGATATTGTAGCTCAGGCAGGGGGCAAATATCGCGTCCGCCCCCATTTCAATAAGGCGTTCGATATGTCCGTGCATTAGTTTTGCGGGATAGCAGGCGGTGTCCGACGGCATACTGTATTGCCCTTTCGCATACAGAGCGCGGCTTGAAAAACCCGAGTTTATCACCTTAAATCCCAGTTCGGAAAAAATCCCGCTCCAGAGCGGATAAAGCTCAAACATTCCCAGTGCGAGCGGCAGCCCGACAGTCCCGCGCTTCCCGGCGACGGAAACCTGTTCTTGTATTTCTTTTCGCTTGTGGGCGTAAAGATTCGGCAGCCGCTCCCTCTCGACCGCCGCCGCCGGGCCGTCGGTCGCTCCGTCGCATCTGTTTCCCGAAATATACTTCCCCGTGCCGTTAAAAATGTTAACGGTAAGCAGGCATTTGTTTCCGCAGCCCTTGCATACGGCGGGCCTTGAAAAGTGAGTAAAGTTTTTCAGAGCTTCTCTCCCGAGCATGCCCGAGCCGCCCGCGGCCTCGGACTTTGCATAAAGCGCGGCGCCGAAAGCTCCCATCAGACCTGCGATCCGCGGTCTTGTGACTTCACGGCCCGTCTCGATCTCAAACGCGCGCAAAACGGCGTCATTCAAAAACGTGCCGCCCTGAACGACTATCCTCTCTCCGAGTTCATCCGGCCCCCCGGCTCGTATGACTTTATAAAGAGCGTTTTTAACGACGCTCACGGAAAGCCCGCAGGAGATATCCTCCGGTCCCGCGCCGTCCTTTTGCGCCTGTTTCACCGAAGAATTCATAAAAACCGTGCAGCGGCTGCCGAGATCGACCGGGGCCTTGGATTTCAGCCCGAGTTTTGCGAATTCCTCGATTTTGTATCCCATTGCTTTAGCGAAAGTCTCGATGAAAGAGCCGCAGCCGGACGAGCAGGCCTCGTTGAGCTTGATGCTGTCTATCGCGCCGTTTCGTATTTTGAGGCATTTGATATCCTGTCCGCCGATGTCGAGGATGAATTCCGTTTTCGGGTCAAAATGCCGCGCGGCGATATAATGCGCCATGGTTTCAACAAGACCGAAATCGATTCCGAAAGCGTGCTTTATCAGTTCTTCGCCGTATCCGGTCACGGCGCCGGCGATGATTTTTATACCGGCGCCGCATAACTCACAGATCTCTTCAAGCCGTTCTCTGACGACTCCGACAGGATCTCCTCTGTTGGCGCCGTAATATGAATGTATCATACGTCCGTCGCCCGTCAGCAAAACAAGCTTTGTTGTCGTGCTTCCGCAGTCTATACCCAAATAAGCGTCCCCGGAATAGTTTCCTGAAGAGACCTGTTCGACGGCGGCGCTCTCATGCCTTGCGCGAAACGTCTCATATTCGTGTTCGTCCGCAAACAGAGGTCTTTGTCCCGACGCCTGCGGTTTTTCGCGGCAAGCAAGATCAAGCCGGCTCAGTATCTCTTCATAAGCGAAGGATTCCCGTCTGCCGGAGGCGATGAGCGCGGCTCCTGCCGCGACCGCGAAACGGCCGTATTCGGGAAATAAAGCTTCGGCGTCGGACAAACCGAGCGTCTCCTTAAAGCGTCTGCGCAGTCCTTCGCAAAAATGAAGCGGCCCGCCCAAAAACATGACCTTACCCTCAGGTTTGCGCCCTTGAGCGAGTCCCGCTATGGTTTGATCGACGACAGCCTGATATATGCCGGCGGCAATATCCGCTTTGTTCGCGCCCTGATTAAGCAAAGGCTGAATATCTGTCTTCGCAAAAACCCCGCAACGCGACGCTATCCGGCAGATACGCTCGTTATCCAAACTCAACCTGTCCAAATCCTCGACCGAAACATCCATCAGCGTGGCCATCTGATCGATGAAAGCGCCGGTGCCGCCGGCGCAGCTTCCGTTCATCCTTTCTTCCGGCGGTCCGTCGCTGAAAAAAATGATCTTGGCGTCCTCTCCGCCGATTTCGATGACAGCGGAGGTATCCGGTTCTATCAGTTCCACCAGTTCGCCCGTCGCGAATACTTCCTGAACAAACGGAAGCCCCGCGGAATCGGCAACGCCCATCCCCGCGGATCCCGAAATCGCTATCTTGACCTTTTCTCCCTTGAGCATGCCGCCGACGGCTTCGGTTATTTCCCTGGCCTTTCGCCGCGCTTGAGAAAAATGCCGCTCATAGCTCTCATATATGATTTTACCGGCTCGGATCAGCACGATCTTAGCCGTCGTTGAGCCGATATCTATCCCCAACACGGCCCCCGGGCCGGTATGCAAGTCTAAATCACGCAATGCCATCAAAGAAAACTCCGCCATATATTTTTTATTAATTTTCTCAGTACGGCCCGTTCCTGTCAAGCGTCCGTCCGCAAAGAAACCGTTAAGTTAACTGTCCGCCGCCGGAAATGAGAACGAACGCCGGCGGAATTCCCGCCGGCGTATTTGTTCCGATAGCCTAAAACATACTTACCGTTGCCCGGCTGTTAGTTCTGCCGCAGTCTTATACTCGCAGGTCCTCGTTATGTCCCCGTCGTAAAAATCAAGGGTCAGTCCTTCTACGTATAGTTCCGTCAGTATGTCCAAGTCCTTGAGATTTGACGACGACATGTGCTTAACGAGACAGTCCCCGCTTTCCCAGCACTCCGCTACAAAAACCACGTCTTCATCGTCTAAAGGCAGATACGGAGTATAGTATACGACGCCTTCTTCCTTATTAACATTTGCGATATATCCGATATCTGCCAAACCGCTGAGAAACGCTGCTCTTTGCCCTTTTTTCATTTTGTATGTGCAGTGTCCTACCACCATCTCGATATTTCCTCCGTTACAGCAGGAAGTCAAATAACATGCCGGAAGTTTCAAACAAACCTGTGCCGCGCGAGAAATCGCGCATATTCGCGGTAAAGCCGTTGTTCATGTAATTGAGACCGGCAAACGAACTTAAAAGTTCCGAAGCGGCATTCGCGGTATAGTCCGTAAGCGTGTTCCGGCTTACATAGGCCGCCGTATTGGTCTGCACCTGCCGGGAGATACGCGATATCTGATTTGTAAAGCCGTAGTTTTTGTTGTTGTTTTCGGTGAAGAATTTCTCAAGGTTGCCGTTTTCGGCGGCTTTTTTGAATTGCTCTTCGTTGATCTTCATATATCCGTTGCTGTCGAATTCGATTCCGGCGTCGGCGAGCTTGGACGCGTATGTCTTGGATGTGTTCACCAGTGACGTGAAAAGGCGTTGGGCTTTCGGGTCGTTTGAGTTGTTCAGCGTCGCGCCGTAGAGTTTGTTGTAGTTGTTGACAAACTCGTTGACCTGTTTCTCGGCGTAGGCTGAATCCGTTCCCCGGCTGATCGTGACCGGGTCGCCGCCGGCTTTTTTCAGTGTGGCGGTCACGCCGCCCGATAAACTGACAGTATTGCTCTGCGAAACCTGCTCCGCTCCGCCGTTGACTTTGTATACGGCGTTTTGCGCCGCCTGTGTTGTTTTATCGGCGCCGGTCTCCGCCACAGCGCTTCCGACGACGTCTTTGATCGAAAACTTGCTTTTCGCGTTATCCCCGGTGCTTTTGGCGGAAATTGACAGAGCGCTCGTTTTGTCTTTATCGTTTGTTTCGACCGAGGCGGTGACGCCGATATTAGCCTTATTGATCGCGTCCGCCATTTTCTGCTGAACGTCTTTATTGGTGTCGCTTTCCTTTATGTCAACGGAAAGCGTATAGCTTCGCCCGTCGGTTTCGATCGAAAACTGCTGTTTACCGGAGAGCGAAGTCTTATCGCCCGCCGCAAGTGAATTGCCCGTATTTTTCTGCCCCTCGGCAATTTGCTTTATTTCGACAGACGACGGTGAAATCGAGGAAAACGAATACTTGCTCTCTCCTCCCGTGACCGTCATCGCTTCCTTGTCGGAAGAGACCGCCGCGGTTTTCCTGAAAGCGGCGCCCGAACTGAGTGAGGAGATCGATGAGCTGAGACCCGAAGCCCCTTCTTTGAGGTCAAAAACATACTGCAGCCCGGTTGAACTGACCGAGTTGTAGTTGAACAGCCCCTTGCCGCCGAACAGGCTTCCGCTCCCGGAATTAACAAGACTGTTTAAATACGGATTGCTGATCTTACCCGCGCCGGAACCGCCGTAAACGGAGCCTGCGTTTCCGAACAGGGTATTGTAATAACTGTTATAATGAGTACCAACGTACATGCGAATCCCTTCTTTCAGGTATTTGATATCCTTATCAACATATATATCGACATTTACCCATGATCATATTAGTACATCAGGACAAAAAAATCAAGTTTTTTCGATATTTTTCGCTTTTTTTATATGTTTTACCGTCACCGGGGCGCCGGCACGAAAATCTCGACCGGCGATTGAGCGGACATTTAAGAAGTTTTTGTGAATTATCTCGGGAAATTATTGATAGAGCTGTAAATATATGTTACATTTTTTTTGCCGGCGCAGCATTTATTATCCGCTGTTCCGGCAAGGCAAAGGAGGCGAATCATTTGAAGATAATAAAAAACCCGCTGACGGCGCTGTTTGCGTTTGCCGTCGTATTTTCCCTGCTCTTTGCCCCTTTATCGGCGGTTTGCGCTTCGGACAAGACGGCTGAGGAAGTCGCCTCCGAGACCCTTTCCGAAGCAGGTCTGTTTCGCGGCGTCGGTTCGAATGCCGGCGTTCCGGATTTCGCCTTGGGCAGAACACTTAATCGGGCGGATGGGTTGGTCATGCTCGTGCGGCTTATGGGCGCTGAAGACGAAGCTTTGAGCGGCGATCACCCTTGCCCCTTCACCGACGTTCCGGCTTGGGCCGCGCCCTACGCGGGTTACGCTTTTGCTGCGGGCTGGACAAAAGGAGTTTCCGAGGCCCCTGCATTATTCGATCCCAACGCAAGCATTACGGCAGCGCAGTATCTGACCTTCATTCTGCGCGCTCTCGGTTATGAAGACGGCGTTGATTTTGCATGGGAGTCGGCCGCGGAGCTGACGGACAAGCTCGGCATAACCGGCGGTGCCGGAGGCGCGCTGACCCGCGGCGATATGGCCGTTATCTCCTTATTCGCGCTGACTACCGCGGTAAAGGGCTCCGGGCAGACGCTGCTCACCGGCCTGCTTGACGCCGGCGTGTTCGATAAGCTCGCCGGGGAAGGTCTTATCAAGAACGAAACGTTACTCAAGGCCCTTGAAACCGGAGACGCCGAAGCGACGGCCGCCGTTTTTACCGAGACTGTCTCAAAAGCAGCGGCGAGAGTTAAAGAACTGCTCGCGGCCGAAGAAAAAGAAACCGCCCCGCCGCCGGCCCCCTCGCCTTCTCCGGAAACCGCCGTAACTCCCGCGCCCGAGAACGGAGGCTCTTTCCCGAGTTTTGATCTCACCGGTTATATGCACACCACCTACAAAGGCAACGAAGTCTATGTATACAACACCTTTGTTAACGGCGTAAAAACCGATTTGTACGTGACTGCGGGAGTACACGCCGCCGTCAGGGATAACGGAACGGGAATCTATATGTACAACTTCTTATCGACGGACAGAGACGGCGTAGTCAGCAATCTGGTCGGCGGCACGGAAACGCCTGAGGTCGTAACGCTCGACGGGCCTTATGTCCGGGCGGTCTCTTTTAAGACCGACGGTTCTTTTGTGGTCGGCACTTTCTCATGCCTTGTAACCGCCGGCACCAAATATTTGGTCATAGAGCCGAACAGGGACGGGGTCCTGACATGCGAAGAGGGCTCCTACGGCGACATTGCGGTCGGCTCCGAGGTCATTATTTTGATCTCCGGCAGCGATCCGCCCAACCCGCCTACCGCTAAGACGGTATATATCATCAGATAAAAAACCGCTCCGGCATAAAAAACCGCCGCGCACCGAAGTGCGCGGCGGTCCTTTTTATTGGGTCACAACAGGGTCACATCGCAATGTCGCCTACGTTGAGGTCGGCCTTGGTCGTGTCAAGATTGTTCAGTTTCTTGACTTTTCCCTTATGCTTGATCTCCAGCGAATACTTGCCGTTGGGCAGTCCTTCGAACCAGAAATCGCCGTAAGCGTCGGTGACAGCGTTGTATTTCTTGCCGCCGGGGCCGGAAAGGACGCATTCCGCGCCAATTATGACCTCGTCCGCGGCGGGATCGTAGACGGCGCCCGCGATGAACTTCTTGGGCATGTTGAGATAGTAAACTCTGGGTTTCGTCTTGTTCTTGAGTTCGGGTATCCACACATCCGCGCCTTCGATGAGTTTCTTCGCGTCGTCTTCATCCATCAGCTTAAGCGCCAATGTCGGGCAGGCGTCAGCGCATCTCGGCTCGGTCCAGCCGTTATCCATAAGATGCGCGCAGCCCGTGCATTTTTGAGAGATATTAAGGTCTTCGTTGAAGTATATCGCGTCATAGGGGCAGGCGTCAACGCAGTTTCTGCAGCCTGTGCATTTTGTCGGGTCGATGATCACAAGGCCGTCGTCTCTCTTGTATATGGCCTTTTTGACTTTGCAGGACTTCATGCAGGGAGCGTTGTCGCAATGGTTGCACATATGGGGTTTGTAGCACATCTTCACCTTGGGGACCGTGCCGCGCACCTGCTCGTCAAGCTTTACCCAAAACTGTCCTATCTCGGGCTGAGGCTTGGCTACAGGCGTCCAGTCGTTGCCGGCGTGTTCGTCCTTGCACATGAATTGGCAGCAGTAGCAGCCGTTGCAGATGGCCAGATCGATGACAAATACTTTCTTTCCCATTATTTCGTCCCTCCTACGACCCAAGCGTTGAATTTCAATCCGGAGGCCGCGTCGTATTCACGCTCGAAAGCGTCGGGATAGTCTCTTCTCCACTCGTCCCAATCTTTCGCTTTGACACGCTCGATCTCGACCAAAAACGCCGTGGTGGCTTGGCCGGCAGCGTGACGGGACGTGAGTCCTTCGGGAGTTATGAGGTTGATGGCGCCGCCGCGGTCCACTTTACCGGGTATGATGAAATCGACGCGGGCGCCGTGGTCGATGGAAACCGCTCCGGGCATGATCCTCTCAAACACCCGGGCTCCGCAAAGCACGCTGCCGCGCTCGTTGTACACCCTGATGACATCGCCGTCTTTTATTCCTCTGGCTTCGGCGTCTCCTGGGTTTACCCAAGCGGGCTCATAGAGGTATCCGTCATATCCCCTGACCTTGCCCGTGACCGCTTCCTTGCTCCAGGGAATGTCGTCGGCCTGAGCGTGGGTCCTCCATCTGCCGTGGTTTGAGAGGACCAAAAGCGGATAAGCCTGAGCTCTCTTGCTCGATATACGCTCGTCGTGAGTGATGCCCTTTTCTATCCACTGCGGATATGGCGGGCGCTCCTCGTCGTCCGGGAAAGCCTTCGCCAAGCTCTCGGAATAGAACTCCAGCTTTCCGGTGGGCGTGGGCAGCGGGTTTTTGACCGGGTCTTTCCAGAAGTTATAAAGACCGGCGGGCCATTTTTCCCAATCCTTGGCGACCGGAAGGACCATGTAGTCCTTTTCGTTGAATTCTTCCCAAGGCACTATCTTGTCGAACTGCATACCGCTGTAGGTCTCTTTGACAAGATCTTCCACTGAGAAGCCCTCGGTGACTTCTTTTTCCATTCCGAGCTTTTTAGCCACTTCGACAATGGCTTCAAAGTCGCTCTTGGATTCGCCGATCGGCTCGATGGCTTTCTTCATGTAGAGGACGCTCTGGAAGCTGTCGCCGTCGCGCAGGCAGGGCGAAATGTCGTTCACTTCGAGGGTGGTGTTCGTCGGCAGGATTATGTCCGCGAACAGGCAGTCGTTCTCCAGCCACGGATGCTGTGCCACTATGCACTCGATCTTGGGATTGCGCGAGTCGAGCGCCACATCGTTGCCGCAGTTCCAGCAGGTCTGGCGGCAGGGCGTGTCGGTCCACATCATATGTATCTCGGTCTCGCGGGTGCCGTCCTTCTTGATGTTCGGATATGTATATTTTTTGTATTGGTCGCTTGTGTCTTCCTCGTGTCCGCCGGTACCCCAGAAGTCGACCGTTCCTTTTCTGATGGCTTCTTCTATCAGGGTCTTGGGGATCATTTGCTTGCCCCAAGCTGTGGGTGTTCCCCTGTGCGGCTTCAGGAGGCGCTCGCCTGCCGGCGTGCCTTCCAATTTCGCGAAAGTACCCATGTGGTCCTTACCGCCGGCAAGGACGTTCTTGGGCATGCCGGTGTAGGCGACCTGTACCTGATGCACGCCCGGCTTGCCGAGTCCCTGCATGCCGAGAATGACGCACTCAAGCCTTGCGGGCTCGTGTGAGAAAGGTCCGCGCGCCATACCGCCGGCGAAATAGTGGCCGATGGTAACGGTCTTTTTGGCCCAGTCTCTGGCCAAGGCTTTGATTATGCGGCTCGGGACTCCGCATTTGGGAGCGGCCCACGCCGGCGTCTTGGGTACGCCGTCGACTTCGCCGAGCGCGTACGCCTTGATCTTGTCGAAGCCCACCGTATGGGTCTCGACATATTTTTTGTCGTAAGTGCCTTCTTTTATCCAGGTGTAAATAATGGCGAGCTGCATGGCGGCGTCGGTGTTGGGCAGTATCGGTATCCATTTGTCGGCGTGGATACAGGCTGAATAGTTGAGGTCGGGGCAGATGTATATCTGCTTGATTCCGACTTCCGTCCAGTAGTAGAGCAGACGGCTGGCAAGCTGTCCGCGGAAGCCCCAGTGCGTGGTCTCGGGGTCGCCGCCCCACATAACGACCATGTCGCTGTGCTCGCAGACGTCCTTGACGCAGTTGTCGGCGGGCGCCATCATACCGATGAAGCCTTTGCCCCAAACGTGCTTGGAGCCCCAATACCAACCTTCCCAGCTGTCCGGGTTCCTGATCTGCTGGGTAAATCCGCCCATCTTATCGAAGAGCAGCGTTGAGCATCCGTGAGGAGCGTGGATCATCTTGCATTCGCCGTGTCCGTCTCCCTGCACCAAAATGGCAAGCGGCCCGTATTCTTTGTGTACGCGTTTGATCTCGGCGGCAATAATATCGGTCGCCTCATCCCATGAGATGCGGACGAACTTGCTCTTGCCGCGGTTTTGAGTGTTGCGCTCTCCTTTGGGATCCCAGTCGACGCGTTTGAGAGGATATTTCACCCGGTTGGGAGAATACGCCCTCTTCTTGTACGCGAGGCTCCAGGGAGCCGGCGTTGATTTATGCAGCGGTTCAAAGGTCTTGCCGTTGCGCGTGATCTTCCAGGGGTTAAACGTATTGAAATCGTATTTCGCTCCCCAATGCAACGGTCTTATGCGGATGATCTTTCCGTCCTTGACGTCAACCGCGCTGGGCGAGGCGCCGAATATGCCTCCGCTCAGACCGAGCGCTTTGACAACGGTTTTGTCGGCGCCGACGGCTGCGGGCGCAGTCCCGACGGACGACTTGGGATTCTTGTTCGCTGACACTAAACTACCTCCTTTGTATATGAATTAAAACTGTGATTTTTTGCAGTCGATGTGAAGTGATTATATATCATGCAAAAGGTCCGGTCAAGACATTATTTCGCCTGCGGCGCAAATTTTATCCCGTTTTCGCCGGCGTGAAAAAAGTCATTTTAGGTGAGCGCGGACATATTTGCCGAGCTCAACGTCGACATGTTTGACATGTCTGACGAACCATTTCATGATCGATTCGTTGAGCAAATGCGAAAACTGCTCCGAAAAGCCGTTTTCGTTGTATTCCTTCCTCAGTTTATGATACTCCGCGATATACCAGGAGTGCATCTCATGATGCCATCTGTGCTGAGGATACCCGGTTTCGAGCTGGATCTCCTCCTCCTCCTCAAAATGCTTGACTATGTATGAGCCGAGAAAATCCAGCGTTTCTTCCGTCTTTTTTTTCTCATCCGGCGCCGCTCCCATCGATTCAACGGCGTTTATGCGGTTAAACAATTCATGGTGCTGCTCGTCGATCAGTTTGACATGCGTCAGCATATCCGACGTAACGCTTATCATCGGAACACCTCCCGTTCATTCCGGAATGATTATGACGACAGAATAACACAAATGTTTGCACAATGAAAGATGAAAGTGTATTTACATTGATATCCGCATAACATATAATGATCGCGTTATGGATATGAGGAAACCGGCACATAAAACACCGACGGTCATTTTACTCGCGGCGCTCTTTGTGATTTGCGCTGCGGCCTGCGGCGCAGAGGAGCCCGTACCGGAAACGCCGGCGCCCGAAACCCCGTATATAACGCCCGAGCCGACTCCGTCCCCGACCCCGGAGCCGACCCCGGAACCGACGCCCGAGCCGGAACCCGAAAAGCCGCCGATCGAGGCGCTGCCCGTACATATGTATATACCCGCCCTCGGCGTCGACGCCGAGATCCGCGGCACTGAAACCGACATAAAGGCCAACTCGATGGGAATAGTGCCCTCCGCCGACGTGATATCGTGGTGGCTCGAGAGCTCGATACCGGGCAACGAAGGGAACTCCCTGTTCGGAGGCCACAATTGGTGGGCAGGCGTCAGAGGGCAGCTGCTTGAACTGGACAGCTTGGAGCCAGGCGACGAGATGGAGATCGTTTACGACGACGAAACAAGCCTTATTTTCCGGCTCGAGAGCGTATTCGTCTACGCTTTGGCCACGGCGCCCGCGAGTCAAATAATGGACTTGAGCGGCGAGGCGAAAGTGACGATGATCACCTGTAAAGCGCCGTTCAATCCGGCGACGGGCACCAGCGACAACCGCATAGTGGCGGTTTTCAGGGAGGAGAGCGTATTTGAGCTGCCCGACCCTCCCGTAACGCCCATCCCCTCGAGAGCGGCCTGACGCCGGGGACAGATATTCGCCGCCCCCGCCGTTGAATTATGTCCGCCGCCGGTATATAATCCGATATCAAATCAACACTTTATATTATAAATGAGGGATACTATGAGCAGGGACGATCACAAGATAAACGAGGAAGCTCTTGCCAGAAGAGCAAAGATCAAGAACCCGGCAAAAAAAGGCAAAGCGGTTATAGAGCCGCATTTTTGCAAAGGCTGCGGCCTTTGCATAGACGCGTGCCCGACCGGCGTTTTGCTTTTTCGCGAAGCCCCGGACAACAGGTGGGGAGTTGAAGTCGAGATAGACGGCCCCGATTATTGCAGCGGCTGCGGCATGTGCGAGATGATCTGTCCGGATTTCGCGATTTTCGCGTACAAAACCGAAGACCCCGAAAAAAAGGCGGTGTAGCGCATGGGAAGAATCGAAATACTTCAGGGAAACCATATCGTCGCCGAAGCGGCTTTAGCCGCGGGATGCGATTTTTACGGGGGTTATCCCATAACGCCCTCGTCGGAAGTGGCGCAGTATATGTCCGTGCATATGCCGAGAACGGGCAACATCTTCATACAGATGGAAGACGAGATATCTTCCCTCGGGGCTTGTATCGGCGCGGCTCTCACCGGCAGAAAGGCCATGACGGCGACAAGCGGCCCCGGTATCTCCCTGATGAACGAGCATATAGGCATGGCCGCCATGATCGAGGTTCCCGTCGTCATACTCAACGTCATGAGAGGGGGGCCTTCGACCGGGCTTCCGACCAAGCCCTCGCAGTCGGATATCATGCAGGCCAGATGGGGCTCGCACGGCGACTATCCCATAATAGCCCTGTATCCGGCTTTGGCTTCGGAGATCTTCGACGAAACTGTCAGGGCTTTTAATCTGGCGCAGAAATATATGACGCCGGTGATCATTTTGATGGACGAAGTCCTGGGAAAGGTTTTGGAGGACGTCAGCCTGCCGGACGCGAAAGACATTGAGATCTACGATAAAAAAGCCAAGCCGCCGGTCGATTTGAACGTATACGACAGGGAACTCGGGGAATTGCCGGCGAGAGTCGACTTTTTTGAGGGCTATCCCATCAACATCGAAAGCCTGGAGCATGAGCGGCACGGCTGGCCGACCATTGAGCCGGATATCGTTGATAAGATGCAGAAGCTCCGGATGGAAAAAATATATATGCACCTCGACGATATCGTCAAATATAAAGCCGTGATGCTGGACGACGCCGATATTATGATATTTGCCGCAGGAGTATCCGCGAGGGCCGCTGAGGAAACGGTCGTCAACATGAGAAAACAGGGCGTAAAAGTCGGCCTGTTCAAACCTTTGACGATTTGGCCGTTCCCGGAGGAACCGCTCAAAAAATATTTCGGGAGAATAAAAAAAGTTTTGACCGTCGAACTGAACATGGGTCAGCTGAAATATGAGATCGAAAGGACGGCGGGGCCTCACGGAGTCGATGCGAAGGCGCTGCTTCGGGCCACCGGCATACCTTTCACGCCGCAAAAAATCGAGGAAGAAATAAGGCGCGTATTCAAGGTTTGAGGGATAACGGCAAAAAACGCGTTTTCCCGCATATCACACGGCTTTGCGCGCCGTTCGGAGGAGAATATGAGAGAAAAAAAAGATTACGAAAAATACATACGCTACGGATATTTCCCCACGACCTTATGCCCGGGCTGCGCCGACGGTTTTATTATAAAAACCATTGCGATCGTTTTGAGCGAAATGGGGATCGACCCTAACGACGCGGCGATCGTCTCGGGCATAGGCTGTTCGGGCAGGATGTCAAACTACTTTAACACCTGCTCGCTGCACACAACTCACGGGAGGGCTCTGACTTTCGCTACCGGCATAAAGCTCTCTTGTCCCGACAAAACCGTCATAGTCATATCCGGCGACGGCGACTCGTGCGCCATAGGCGGAAATCATTTGATACACGCGGCGAGAAGGAATATCGGCATAAAGCTCATCCTCGTGAACAACGGCATATACGGGATGACCGGCGGCCAGCTCTCGCCCACGACCCCCCCCGGTTTTTACACCGAGACCTCGACCTACGGCAATTACGAGCCCAACTTCGACATCGCGGAACTGCTCAAAGGGGCGGGCGCCTCTTTTGTAGCCCGCGAATCGGCGTCGAGGCTGCCGAAGATCAAAGGGGTCATGAGACAGGCCTTTGAGCACGACGGCTTCGCCGCGCTCGAACTTTTGTGCAACTGCCACGTCAATCTCGGCAGCCGCAACAAAATGCGCTCGCCCATGGAAATGATGGACTACTTAAAAAAGATAACATATCCTCTTGAAGACGCCGGCAAAATGCAGGACGATGAAAAAAAGGGAAAACTGCCTCTCGGTATCCTCGTCCGGAAAAACGACGTTCCCGAATACACCGACATGTATTTCAACACGCTTGTACCCGCGGCCAAAGACGCGGCGAAAAGGAGGTGAGCGGCGTGAAATTTGAAGTCCGATACGGCGCCATCGGAGGTCAGGGCCTCGTTACCGCCGGCCTTTTGCTTTGCCGGATAGCCGTGAAGCTTGAAAACAAACACGCCACGGCCAGCCCGACCTACACTGCCGCCGTGCGCGGCGGAGCGACAAAAGTCGACATAATCATCTCGGACGATCCGGTATTGTTCTCTCACGCCACCGCAATCGATTTTTGCTTTTTCACCGATCAGCGGCCCTACAGCTTATATATGAGCAGGCTTAAACCCAACGCCGTCGTCGTCGCGGATTCGAATCTCGTCACCGACCTCGGGGATATTACGGGCAAAACCGTGTATTCCATGCCCATCATCAACGAAACCGAAAAAGAGGTCGGAAACATCGCTTTGACCTCCGTCGTCGGCCTGTCGATAACGCAAAAACTCACCGGCGTCGTCAGTTTTGACAACATGCTCTCCTTCGTAAAAGACTGGGCGCCGAAAAACTATCTCGACCTGAATCTGAAAGCCTTGGATCTCGGCATAAAACTATCGGAAAACTGCGTCCCGATAAAAGACCGGTAAGGGATAAGGAGGGAAGAAATGAAGCAAGAGCGCATCGATATCAAGGCCGAGCAAAAGACGTTCAAAGGGACAAGTCTTATCGGTCAGCACGGCGGGCCCATATCCGTGGTCGACTCGAGCGATGGGAAGATAACCCGCATAAGGCCGTA
>Ga0082212_10000810_pt1 | contig 45722 bp, 41 predicted proteins | sample TergutNt197P3_FD_71548 | JGI IMG/M metagenome (GOLD analysis project Ga0082212, IMG submission 71548) | Neocapritermes taracua P3 segment gut microbial communities from Petit-Saut dam, French Guiana - Nt197 P3 | ecosystem: Host-associated > Arthropoda: Insects > Digestive system > Gut ... | reverse complement strand
GTCAATGAGGGGGAATACCCTTTGTCTTTTATACAGGACATCGGCGGGGTTGGCATGGCTATATTGATCTATTTTAATGATCTTCAGACGATACATGATATCAGGAAAGCGTACAATAACGCGTTGGAGAATTGCCAAATATTAAAATCGATTTATAAGGGTCAAAGCGTTTTTAGTATTTCGGAACTTAACTTCGCATCATCATGCCGGAAAACCTTGGAGCATGATGAGGAAAAGGCAAGGGGATATGCCAGCATGCTTGCGCCTTTGTATTCTTCCGGGCAGGGCGCAGACTATGCCGAGACGCTTTCCGTGTTCCTTCTCGACTCTCATCAAAGCATTGACATTACTGCGAAAACCATGCACCTGCACCCGAGTACGGTCAAATACCGGCTGAAAACTATCCAGCAAAAGCTCCACAGGGACACAAAGATGATGCCCGATGTGCTTGAGCTCTATATGGCTGTGGCGATGAACAGGGCCTTGGGCATTGTTTAGTTTGCCCAAAACAATGAAAAAAGGGTCATATTTTCGTCGATTGGCTAATTGACAACATTCATTCGTATTTCTAAAATTGGTTAAACAAAAATCATGAATAACGAATGATTGCTGATATTCGTGGAGATTTTTACGCAACGAGTGTTGATTTCCGGCAATAAAGCAATTGCAGGAGGCGCACCTGTCATGTCTATAAAAGCCATTACTGATTTTTTATTAACTACTAAGGAGGGCAGGCTATGAGTAAGGTATTGTACAAAGAGGATATCGAGCAGGTATTGATCGGGGCTACGTTCCTGGGCGCCGGGGGAGGGGGTTCGCTCCACTTCGGCGTCAAGATGCTGAACCAGCTGGAAGAGGCGGGGGAGGACATACAGCTCGAGCTTTTGGATGTCGGCGAGATAGCCGACAAGGATCTTTACGGGGCGATGGTCGCGGGCCTCGGCTCGCCCGTGAAAATCATCGAGGGGGCGTTCGGGCCGGATGCGGTCGCGGCGTTCAAGGCGTTCCAGAAGGCGTTCGCCGCCGAAGGCAAGGAAGTGAAGTATTTGTACTCAGGCGAGTTTGGCGGGTTCAATACCTTTGTGCCGATGATGGTGGCGATCCTTTCGGACAAGGATCCGGCCAGGCGCGTCAGGTTCCTGGACGTTGACGGCAACGGGAGGGCTGTCCCGGAGCTGAACACAAGCCTGAACTCGGCGCGCGGGTTCCCCCCGTACCCGATAGGGCTTGGGACCGCCCTTGAGGACATGATAATCGCGTACCCCACAACGGATAAGTCAGCCGAGACAATAGCGCGCCAGCTTTGTATGGCATACGGCATGAAGATCGGGTTTTCGACATGGGGCATGAGCGTCAAGGAATTGGAAGGTAATGCCGTAGTCGGCGCTGTCTCTTTGTGCCTTGAAACCGGCAAGGCGATCAGGATGGCAAAGGAAGCCGGGAGGTCCCCCTTTGAGGCGATCTGCGAGCAAATGCCGGCGCTTGAGATGAAACGCGCCATACGCGGTAAGATCACGGATATCAGAACCGAGACAAAAGACGGCTTTGACGTCGGGTCGACTATGGTCAAAGACGACGCCACGCAGGAGACGTTCACGATCGATTTCCAAAACGAGAATCTTTTGATCCGCGACGCAGCCGGAAAAGTGTATATTACCGTCCCCGAGCTGATCAGCATCGTGACCACCGAAAAAAATACGGTCGGCGAAATATGCGCGCCCCTTACAAACGCCGACACGGAAGTCGGCATGGAGGTCGAGATCGTCGTTTCCCCCGCGCACCCGTACTGGTGGGCAGAAGACAAAAAGGCGAATGAATGCTGGGCGTCCGTCCTTGAGCGCGTAGACTACAGCGGCGCCATGATCGAGTACCCGGGGCTGTACTAATGACAGCTTTCGCAACCAGGCGCCCGACCATGGCAAATAACAACTTTAGCAACCATGTATTTTGCATCGCATCGGCAAGCAGGCAAGACAAAATGAAAGGAGCATGAAATGGCAGATAAAGTTACTCAAATAGAAAAGACGACACTGAACAGGGTGCCGGAAAACGAGAAAAAAAGCTGGGGAGCGATCGCATTCATCTGGGCCGGCAGCGTCATCTGCGTGCCGGCGCTGATGGTCGGCGGCATGATAAGCGCCGGGCTGACCTTCGGCCAATCCGTCGTATCCATGATCATCGGCTACATCATTGTCGTGTGCTATATGATCCTCATCGGGATACAGTCGTCAGACCTTGGCGTCCCCGCCGTCGTGGCGATATCGCGCGCGTTCGGGACGGAAGGCTCCCGGTTCACGATCAGCCTCATCATAGCCATCGCGATGACAGGCTGGTTCGGGTTCCAGACCTCGGTGTGCGCCTCCTCGTTCAACATGATTATGGAGCAGTACATAGGCGCAGCCATGCCGTTTTGGATCTCATGCATCATATGGGGCGTCGCCATGTTCATCACATCGGTGTTCGGCGTCGTAATGATAAAGGTGCTCAACTATATCTCCGTCCCCATACTGTTCGTGTTCCTTGTGGTTGGCGTAATCGTCACGCTCAGGACGCCGGGCAGTGCCGAAGTGATTGCCAATTTTGTGCCGGCGGAATCCTCAGGCATGGTGACGGGCATAATGATCGCGATCGGCGGTTTCGCGGCCGGCGCTGTCGTGTCGGGCGACTTCACAAGGTACAGCAAGTCCCGCAAGGACACTGTGCGCTCCAGCATAGTGGGCGTCCTGCCTGCGGGCATCGGGGCCCTGGTGATCGGGGGGCTCCTTGCGATCTCGAGCGGCAGTTTTGATATCACGATCATGTTCTCAAATATCGGCGTGCCGATCATCGGGCTGATCGTGCTGATAGCGGCGACATGGACGACGAACACGGGGAACGCGTACTTTTCCGGCATTGCGGTCGTCAACATCTTCAAGCTCAGCGACGACAAGCGTTCAATTGCAACGCTTATCTGCGGGGCTATAGGGACGGTGCTGGCTGTCGTCGGCATCATCTTTGTCTTTGTCCCGTTCCTCAGCTTCCTCAGCTCGGTGATACCGCCGGTCGCCGGCGTCGCGATCGCGGACTACTGGATCGCGGGCCGGGGCGACAAGGACAAGTGGGAGCCCTTCAAAGGCGTCAACTGGCTTGGCGTGATAGCCTGGGTGTGCGGCGCGGCGTTTGCGTTGCTTTTGCCGGCGCTGTTCATCCCCACGATAAACGCGATACTTATTGCGATCGTTGTGTATGTTGTACTTGCCAAAGTGGTAAAAAGCCCGAAGGTCAACCCGTTCGCCGCACAGGCGGATGAGAGCTGAGGCTTGATTTCATCCCGGCGGCAGGATGTCATGTGTCCCGCCGCCGGTTTTCATAGGATGGAGGGACGAAATGCGCGAAAGGAACACTTACGCGGAACCTTACAGGATAAAAATGGTCGAATTGATCGAGCAGAGGGACGAGGCGTATAGAAAAGACGCGATCCGCGCCGCGGGCTACAATGTCTTCAACCTGAAAGCGGAGGATGTGTATATCGACCTTTTGACCGACAGCGGGACAAGCGCCATGAGCGACAGGCAATGGGCAAGGGTCTTTCTCGGCGATGAAAGCTATGCCGGGGCAAAGAGCTACTTTAGCCTTGAAAACGCCGTCCGGGATATCTTCGGCTGCAAGTACCTGGTCGTCACGCACCAGGGGCGGGCCGCCGAAAACATCTTGATGGGGATCTTTGTCAAAGAAGGGCAAAGGGTCCTTGGCAATATGCATTTTGACACCACGGAAGGCCATATCAGGCTGCGCGGCGCTGAGCCTGTAAACCTTCTGAGAAAAGAAGGGTATGACACCACATGTGAGCTGCCTTTCAAAGGGGATATCGACCTGGATCTTCTGGAAGCGGAGCTTAAGGCGGGCGCCCCGGAAGGCAAGGTTCCGTTTGTCATGATGACCGTCACATGCAACAGCAACGGCGGTCAGCCCGTATCGATGGAAAACATCCGCGCCGCGTCGGCTCTGGCCAAAAGCTACGGCGTCCCGTTTTTCTTTGACGCCGCCAGGTACGCTGAGAATTGCTATTTCATCAAGACGCGCGAGAAAGGCTACGCGGACAAGCCCCTGGCGGAGATCGCGAGGGAGATGTTCTCGTATGGGGACGGCGCCACGATGAGCTGCAAAAAAGACGCGCTCGTAAACATCGGGGGCTTTTTGGCGATAAAGGAAGACAGCGGGCACTACGAGGCGGCAAGCCAGAAACAGATCCAGTATGAGGGGTTCCGGACCTACGGGGGGCTCGCGGGCCGCGATATGGAAGCGATAGCCGAAGGCCTCTATGAGGGACTTTGCGAAAACTACCTTGAGGACCGGATAGGGCAGGTGAAGTATCTTTCGGACAGGCTCACGGAGGCAGGCGTCCCTATGCAGCTGCCTTCCGGCGGCCACGGCGTCTTCATCGACGCAAAGAGGTTCTTGCCCGGCATCCCGCAGGAATGCTTCCCGGCGCAGGCCCTGGTCGTCGCGCTGTATGAAAAGGGCGGCGTCCGGGGGGTCGAGCTGGGCGGCTGCGCGTTCGGGCGCAAAGACCCCGCGACGGGGGAAGATGTATTTCCGGAAATGGAAATGGTGAGGCTTGCTATACCGAGACGGGCCTATACAGACAGGCATATGGATGCCGTGGCGGACACCATGGAGCAGCTGCAAAAGGACAAAGACAGTATCAAGGGCATGCGCCTGGTATACGCGCCGGATATAATGAGGCATTTTTCCGCGCGGTTTGAGCCGATGGTGTAAAAGCAGGCCACTGTGAAAAAGTGTAAAAGCAGGCCGCTGTGAAAAAGCGTAAAAGCAGGCCGCTGCGAAAAGCGTAAAAGCAGGCCGCTGCGAAAAGCGTAAAAGCAGGCCGATGCGAAAAAGCGTAAAAGCAGGCCGCTGCGAAAAAAGGAGGAGTTGGAATGGATAGCTTGTTTTTTGTTTTGAAAGAGGAAGGTCTGACTACACTGAAGATCCGCTATGATTTTCATACCGGGGTTTTCAGGCTCGCGGCCGCAAAGGATTGGGACCCGGACCTGGATTTCTCGCAGTACAATAAGGGGTTTTACGTTGAAAGCATTTTGTGCGAGGATACTGCCCGGCTGGGTACGGAGGAGGTCAAAGACCTGTTTGGCAAATATGGCCTGCTGCCGTATTTAGATCAGGTCCTTGATCTGGTGCGGCAGGGGAAGCACTTTGGCGTGGACATATTGTATAACGAAAAGCTTGACATACGCTTTGTGTGCGGGCTTCACAGCCGCCTGCGCGGGGCCCGCAACAAGAGCCACGCGACTTTGGCCGGGGCGACCCGCAGACACGGGCTTGACGTCTGCGAGCTCGACGTGATCAAAGACGCGCTCAACCTGTCGCGCGCGATGACGTTCAAGAATGTGGCGGTCGATATACCTTTTGGCGGCTGCAAGACCACACTTCACATGGGCCCGCTTGACCTTGGCGATATGGAGGCGTTGGGTTTCCTCGCCTACGCATGCGACAGCACGCGCTGCTTTACCGGCCCGGACATGAACCTGCCCAAGGAAATGGTCAAGGTCATAAATGACAATTACACCATGCAGTATTGCGGCGGGCCCGGCTCCGCGCTTGGAGACAGCGCCATTCCTACGGCATACGGCGCATATCTGGCCCTCAAGCAGGCGGTGAAGTTCCGCACTGGTTCTTTGAGCCTGGATGGCATGTCGGTGGCCGTACAGGGGCTGGGCGCCGTCGGCTACGCCATGGCGGACTGCCTTTCGGGCGAGGATGTAAAACTGTATGTTTCCGACATTGACCCGGCGCGGATCGAAAGGTTTATAAAGGAACACCCGGGCCGTGATATCACAAAGGTTGCCCCGGATGGGATCCTGATGGTTGAGGCGGATATCCTGTGCCCGTGCGCGATGGGGGGCATCCTTGGGGATGAAGAAATCGCGGAAATCAAATTCGAGTATGTTTTCGGCCCCGCCAACAACCAGCTGAGGGCGACAAGCCAGGAAGAGGAGATACGGCTGGCCGGGCTTCTGGATGAAAGGGGGATCCTTTTCCAAACCGAATGGTGGCACAATTGCGCGGGCGTGCTCGCGGCTTCCATGGAATATATCCACGGGTTTGAAATAACATACCAGGATCTGGTGGAGAAAATAGAGGCGATCATCCCCGGCCAGACCTGGAAAAACCTCGTCCGCGCAAAGGAACTGGGCATCACGCCTACTGAATGCGCCTATAAAAGCTGCCAGGATGTGATTTACGCCCCCCGTTTGTGAAAAGGACAAATTTGGCCTTAAATGTTTGTCCGCAGGGACAACGACAATTTCCGCATCATTAAATACAATGCTTCTCATAACAGGCTGTAGCTTTATATTTAATGCTTTTTGAAAGGAGTCTGAGTATGCGGAAATTCAATTATGAGGATATCGTGGATATGATTTGGGGCGCCACACTGCTCGGCGGCGGTGGTGGCGGGTCCATGCAAAACGGCATGGACATGCTCGAAAAATACGTTTCTGCCAAAGGCCTTTCGCCGGATGATATCTCTGTCGATATCATAGGCGCCGGCGAAATGGAGGCGGGCGCCTTCGCTGCTGTCACGGCGGGCATGGGCGCCCCGACCCGGATCAAGGACGTCGATTTCTCAAAGTACGCCACGAACGCGTTTGAGGCGCTTCAGGAATCCGTCCTGCCAAAGAAGGTAAGCTACTCGATGGCGGTGGAGCTTGGCGGCTTCAACACGTTCTGCCCCATGCTGATCTCGCTTGTCAAGGGGATCCCGTTCGTCGACACGGACGGCGCGGCGCGCGCTGTGCCCGCGCTCAACACGCTCCTCCTCCACGTCAACGGCAATGACACCTCGCCTTTGGTGATGGCAAACGCCTATGAGGAAGGCAGCGGCTATGATGTGGTCACGATACGCTTAAGGGATCCAAAGGACGCTGCCCTCGCCGAAAACCTCGGGCGCGGGGTCTGCGTCGCCTTCGACATGTTAAGCGGCCTGACAGGCTGGATGATGGAGAAAGAGGCGATTGAAAAAACGCTTCCGGAGGGCACGGTAACACTGTCGCAGAAGGTCGGCAGGGTGCTGCGCGACGGCAGCGTGGACGCTAAGCTGGAAAGGCTTTCGGAAGATGGCATAGTGGAGTGCCGTGAGCTGGCGCGGGGCGCCGTGACCGGCGGCGGGACTGAGCAGGCCTCGGGTTTTGATTTTGGTTTTGTAGAGGTGACGGACGCCGGGACAGGAGTGGTCTTCAGGGTCGATTTCCAAAACGAAAATCTTGTGCTCTCGACGGGCGGCGGCGGGATAGGTGATGTGATAATGACGGCGCCCGATATCATCTGCTGCTACGATTCCGATACGTCCATGCCGCTTACGAACGCCGATTTCTTTGACACAGAAGGCGCATTGGTAAAACGGAATGTGGTGATGGGCGCTATCAAGGTAAGCGACAAATGGTGGGTAAGCAGCGAGGAGCTGGTCGCATCGGTCTGGAAGGATTACTTCGGCCACGTCGGCTATGACGGCCCGATCGTCAGGTACTGAGCGGCGCCGACAGGCAATGACCTGCGCCGCCAGGCACTGACCTGCGCCGCCAGGTACTGACCTGCGCCGCCAGGCACTGGCCAGCCATGCAAGGGACGGGTCTTTTGGCCGGCCGTAACGCAAATGGACGGAACAATAGTCAGCAAACGGAATACTTACATAAATATTACAAAAAAGAAAGGAGTTAGTGATGGCAGAGAACGAACAAAAGCTTGCGGGCGGGGCCGACGGTCAGAAGCTTGCAAATGTTGAACAAAAGGCCTTGAGCCGTATACCTGACGCCATGCGCCAAAGCTGGACGAGCGTCGCTTTTATCTGGATCGGCACGATGATATGCATCCCAATGCTGATGGTCGGCGGAATCCTGGCAGGGATGATGACGCTGGGCGGCATCATTTTAGCGGCCGCCCTGGGCTTTGCGATCTGCGCGGCGGTGATGTTTCTGGGCGGCATGCAGGGCACTGACCTGGGGCTCCCCTCGACGATGTGCGCCACAAAAGCGTTTGGCGACAGGGGCTCATCCTTCATTTCCAGCCTCGTCGTATTCATTGCGCAGCTCGGCTGGTTCGGTGTGCAGACGGCAGTGTGCGCCACGGCGTTCACGGCGCTTATGGGGTTTGTCGGCTTTCCCAATTTCCCGTTCTGGGCGTCGTGCGTCATCTGGGGCATAGTGATGCTCTTCACCGCGGTGTTCGGCTTCAAGTTCATGAAGGTCCTCAACTATATCGCGGTGCCGGCCCTTTTGATCATGTGCATATACGGGATCGCCTACTCGGCAAACACCGGCGGCTGGGAGGCGCTTTCGGGCTTCACCCCTGAGTTCACCATGCCGATGGCGGCGGCGGTATCGCTCATCATCGGGCTGTTTGCGGTCGGGACGGTCATCAACGCCGACTTTACGCGTTATTCAAAAAGCAGGCGCAATACCGGCTTTTCCACTTTCCTTGGCGTCGTTCCCGCAGCCGTCTTCATGATCTTCGCGGGGTCTGTCATGGCGCGCGGCACAGGCGAGTACGACATCTCGATGATTTTCGCAAGCATCGGCGTCCCCGTCCTGGGCATGCTCGTGCTGATCCTCGCGACCTGGACGACGAATACGGCCAATGCGTACACGGCGGCGCTGGCCTGCATGAAGCTGTTCAGCCTGAAAGACGCAAGGCGGCCGCTTGTGACCGTCATCTGCGGGGCGATAGGAATCATCATAGCCATTGCGGGCCTGGCTGACGCGCTCACTGTCTTTATCACCATACTGGGCTCCTTCGTCCCGCCGATCGCGGGCGCGGTAATGGCCGACTACTGGATCGTAGGCCGGGGCAAGCCCGCAAACTGGAGGCCGGTCAAGGGCATAAACGGGTGCGGCGTCATCGCGTGGGCGGTAGGCGGCGTTCTGGCCCTGCTGTTTGGCTCGACGATCCCCGGGCAGCCGCTTGCGGCAGTGGGCAATTTCTTCAGCCCCGCGCTTGCCGGCATCCTCATAGCCTGCGGGCTGTATGTGCTCCTGTACAAGATAGCGGGCAAGAGCGCGCTTGGCGGGCAGGGCGAGATCTCCCTTGAGGAAGTCGAGGAACGGCTGAAGTAAAGGTTGTAATAAAGGCAAAGAAAAGGCATAGTAGAAGAAAGGCCATGTAAGGCAAGGCTAAGGCACGGCAGAGGCACGGCAGAGGCACGGCTAAGGCGCGGCAGAGGAAGCTGTTATCACCGGAGAGGAACAAACAGGGAGGCAATACAAATGGAAGCGAACAGTAATATTGTGGATGCGGCAAAGAAGCTGATCCTTGACTGCTTGGGTACGAAGCAGGATGAAAAGCTATTGATCGTCGCGGACGAAAAGACATTTGGCATCGGCTACGGGTTTGCCGCGGCTGGCCGCGAGTGCGGGTTCGAGACGACATTTGTCGAAGCGCCTTTGCAGGAAAAAGGCGAGCCGCCGGAGCCTGTAGCGGCAGCTATGGCGGCGGCCGACGTCGAATTCCTGCTGACGTCCATGAGCTATTCCCATGTCAACGCGAGGATAGCGGCGACAGAAAAAGGCGCGAGGATTGCCTCGATGCCCATGATGACGGCCGAGATCGCGGAGAACTACCTGAATGCCGACTACCCGCTGATCAAGCAGGTAAGCGAAAAATATGCCGATATGCTGACGGGCGCAAAAACGGTAAGGGTGGTCACCGATAAAGGGACTGATGTGACGTTTCAGGCAGAAGGCCGTAAAGGCATCGCCGACACGGGCGACCTTACAGAGCCGGGCGCCATCGGGAACCTGCCTGCGGGCGAGGCGTTCTTCGCGCCGCTCGAGGACGGAGCCGACGGGACTATCGTCGTGGACGGCTGCATCGCTTACGTGGGCCCTGTCAAAGATGACGTTGTGATAAACGTAAAGGAAGGCCGCATAACGGATATTTCCGGGGGGGAAAGCGCGGAGGCGCTCCTTGTCTTCCTAAAGGACAAGGACGATGAGGCAAACGGCATCGCGGAGTTTGGCATCGGGACGAACCCCGGCGCGAAAATCATCGGCCACCCGCTCGTCGACGAGAAGGTATGGGGCACGATCCATATCGCTTTCGGGATGAACTCCTCCCTTGGCGGGGTCAGGCAATCAAATATCCACTATGATTGCATCATCAATGATCCGACGGTATGGATCGATGATGTGATGGTCATGGAAAAAGGCGAGCATATCACGCTTTAAACCATATCTGTACTACTGCAAAGACGCAGCGGGGAAAGCCCTTGGGCCGCCCCCGCTGCGTTGCTCTGCGCCGCAGTTGTTTGCCCTGTGGCGCCTGCTTATCTATCCTGTGGCGTCTGCTTATTTGAATTGAAGTTCAGGGGAATCTGTGATAAATTTAGCATTATCGTTTTTCAGGTTTTATTTGCGTTTTGTTTTGTTTGGGCGTTTCGGAACTATGCCCGGAGGAGGAGTTATGAAAGTTGGATTCTGTACCATGAACTACGCGGCTAAGCCGCTTGATGAAGTTGTAAAGATCGCGGCTGACGCGGGCTACGAAGCGGTTGAGATCCCCGCCTTTTTGGACAACGGGCAGGTGGACCTCGAAGAGCTTTTGGCAGGCGGCGCAAAGCGCGTCAAGAAGCTCGTTGAAGACCACGGGCTGTTCATCTCCGCGATCAGCAACCACGCCGATACCATGGCCATTTTGGGGGGCGGCAAGGACGTCGCCCATATCGCGCCGGGCACGCCCGACGAGCAGCACAAATGGGCGATGGATCGCCTAATTATGACCGCACAGCTTGCCAACGTGCTCGAGGTCCCTGTGGTAGTTTCGTTCACCGGAATCGGCAGCATGAGCCATATGAACGTCTTCCCGTACCCGGGCGGCTGGGCCGAGGAAGAGGAGAATTTTGTGGCCCGCTTCATGCCTGTCCTGGACAAATTCCAGGAATATGGCGTCAAGGTAGCCATAGAGGGGCACCCCAATAATATTATCTACGACACCCATACGGCGCGGCGCGCGGTCGAGCTGACGGGCGGGCACCCGTGCTTCGGCATCAATTTTGACCCCGCGAACCTGCTTTATACGGGCATCAGCGTGGAGGCCTTCATCGACGAGATGCAGGGCAGGATCTTCGCTGTCCACGCAAAGGATTGCCAGATACTTTCGCACAATATGCCGCGCGGCGGTTACTGGATGTTCCAGGGCGACTGGGGCAATTACCAAAGATCCTTCCGCTTCCGTATACCGGGCTGGGGGAGCATCGACTGGAAGAGCGTGATCTCGGAGCTTTATCTTACCGGGTATGACGGGGTGTTCAGCTACGAGCACGAGGATGTGACCATGTCGGCGGATGACGGCCTTGAAAAGACGATAGACTTCCTGAAGCCTTTGATGATCAAAAAGCCATTTGAGGCGCGGCAGGACAAGCTGTTCACGAAGTGAGCGAAAAGGCAGGGCAGGCTGCCTGTGAAGTATTAAGTAGTATTAAAAGGAGGGTTTAATAATGGAAGGCAATATGCGCGCCCAGGTCGTAGTGGCCCCCGGGCAGATGGAATTGCGCGAGATCCCGATCCCCGCGATCACGGATGACGAGGTGCTTGTGAAGATCCGCTACTGCGGGATATGCGGTTCGGACTGGAGCATTTTTACGGGCAAATATGTCCCGGACAGGCTGCCGCTTGTGACGGGGCATGAGATGTTCGGCGTCGTGGCCGAGGCCGGCGCGAACGCGAAGGGCATCGCGATTGGCGACCGCGTGGCGATCGACATTACGCTGCCTTGCGGCACCTGCTATTTCTGCAGGAGAGGCGACGGGCTGCTCTGCGAGACCTTTGAACAGATCGGGATCCATACAAAGGACATGCCCGGCGGTTTTGCGGAATACGTGAAAGCGCCGTGGAAGAATATCTACAAGGTGCCCGACGAGGTAGACGACCTGAAAGCGGCTTTCATCGAACCGCTTACGACAACGATAGAGGCGTCAAAACGTATGGACGCAAAGATCGCGTCCAGCGTCGTCGTCATAGGGGCCGGGCTTGGCGTGATCCATGGCGCTATGGCGAGGCTGCGCGGCGCGGCGCCGGTAATAGTCATTGACGGCTATCCGGAGCGCCTGAAAATGGCGAAGGAGGTATGCGCCGACTACATCATCAACTTCAACGAGACGCCAGATGTCGTTGCCGAGGTAAGGCGGCTTACAGGCGGGATCGGCGCTGACTATGTGATCGAGGCCGTCGGCACCCCGGCGACCTATGAACAGGCTTTTGCCATGCTGCGCAGAGGCGGAAAACTTGAGTCGTTTGGCATCTGCGCCGAGGGCGATATGATGCGGCTCGACCCCTTCCAGTTCGTACTCAATGAGAAGAAAGTATCGGGCAGCTGCGCGGGTATCGGCAACGACTGGGGTGAGGCCATAACGCTTTTGAAGCACGGGCGCATCGACCCCACGCCGCTTATCTCGATGATCGTGCCGCTCGAAGAGCTTGAGCAGGCGATGCGCGAGATCCAGAGCGGCAAGACGCTTGTGAAGGTGCTTGTCAGCCCCGAGATCGACAAGCGGATAGTCTGCGGTGGCTGATATGGGAAGGGACGGCTGGAAAGAGGCCGCAAGGCTTATCGATATAAGCGCTGTCCGGTCGCACAACAACGAGGACGACGTCCGCGAGGCAGTACGTATCGCGAAGCAGTACGGCTTCATCAATGTCCATTCATTACCGTGTTTCACGGCGCTCGTCAGCAAACTCCTTTCAGATGAGCCGGAAATCTATACAGGCGCGCCCGTCGGGTTCCCGGGCGGGGGGCATGCGATGGAAACGAAGATGTGCGAGGCGCGCCAGCTGATTCTGGACGGCGTCGATGAAATGGACATCGTGATGAATATCGGGAGGTTCAGAAGCGGGGATGACGCGGCTGTGCTTGACGAGCTGAAACAGATAGTTGCCCTTGCGCGGCCGAATGTATTGACGAAGGTGATCATTGAGATCAATGTGCTGACCGACGAGGAGATGCTTCGCGCCGCCGGGCTCGTAATGGAGGCGGGCGCGGATTTCGTCAAGACAGGGACCGGCTGGGTCGCGGGCGACGCGAACATCCCGCGCATAGAAAAGCTTTTGAAGGAGACGGCGGGGCATATAAAGGTGAAGGCGGCAGGCGGCATCCGCACCCTTAAGGAGTTTGAGCGGCTGCGGGAACTCGGCGTGGACCGTTTCGGGATCAACCTGAGATCCGCGCTTGAAATATGTTATGGTAGAATAGGTTAATTATGAAGATTACATTTTGTGGGGCTGCCGAGTCGGTGACTGGCTCGTGCCATCTTGTCGAGAGGGAAGAAGAGGGCGCTGAGCCATTTTTGCTTGACTGCGGCCAGTTCCAGGGGTCGGCAAAACAAGAGGCCCAAAACTATGAGCCGTTCATGTTCGACCCTGCCAATGTAGGGTTCCTCATCCTCTCCCATGCGCATATCGACCACTGCGGCAGGATACCTTTGCTTGTCAAGAGGGGGTTTCAGGGGCGCATATACTGCACGGATTCGACGGCTGACCTGCTGCCCGTAATGCTGCGGGACAGCGCCCATATCCACGAGATAGAGGCGGAATGGAAAAACAGAAAAGCGAGGCGGGCCGGCAAGGCGCAGGTGGAACCTTTGTACAGGATGGCTGACGCGGAAGCGGCCCTTGCCTTTATTACACCTGTACACTATGAGCAGGAAATCTCACCGACGGAAGGCGTCCGCTTCTCATTTGTCGAGGCTGGGCATATCCTTGGCTCAGCCGTGACGGTCGCCCATATACGCGAGGGGGATAGCGAGACGAAGCTCGTCTATACGGGAGACCTTGGCGGGGATTCGAAGCCGCTTTTGCGCGACCCCGTCAAGATGCGCCAGGCCGATATCGTTATCATGGAAACGACCTACGGCGCAAGGCTCCACGACAGGCCAGGGCCGGCTATAGAAAAACTTGCCGAGATCATCGAAAGAACGGCGAAGCGCGGCGGGACCGTGTTGATCCCGTCTTTTGCCGTAGGAAGGACGCAGGAACTGATCTATGAGCTGAACGAGCACTATGACAGGGGCGGCGATAAGGGCTCATTATTCAATTTCCTAAAGGTCTATATCGACAGCCCCATGGCGCAGGCGGCCACGGAAATATTCCGCAGAAACATCCAGGATTTCAACGATGAATACAAGGCGCAGGTGATGGCGGGCGACGACCCGCTCGATTTCGAGGGCCTGGTCTTCACGCGGACGACGGATGAGTCGAAGGCTCTCAACGCGGATATGGCCCCGAAGATCATCATTTCGGCGAGCGGCATGTGCGAAGCGGGGCGTATAAGGCACCATTTGAAGCATCGCCTTTGGGATCCCAGGTCCACCGTGGTCTTTGTGGGCTATCAGGCCGAGGGCACGCTCGGGCGCAGGCTTGTGGACGGGGCAAAGACCGTCACGTTGTTCGGCGACGAGATAGGAGTCAGCGCGGATGTCATCAGCCTTGAGGGCTTTTCCTCGCACGCGGACAGGGACGGGCTGCTCCAGTGGGTGAAGGGTTTTGACGCGCCGCCGGATGCGCTGTTCCTCGTGCACGGGGAGGCAGGCGCAAAGGCCGCGTTTGCGGAGACGCTTCGCGCAGAGGCCGGGCTGGAAGCGATCGTTATCGAAGAGGTCTGCTCCTATACATATGAGCCGGGCGGGAAGGCAGGCGAACAGGGGCCGGAGGGCATAGGCGGCGCGGCGCAAGGCGTCGACCCCGAGGAAATGGAACGGATGCTTGCGAAACTGCGCGATATCAACGACAATGTAGAAGGGCTGCTTTACCGGGCAAAGCTTGCCGCCCAGGACGCAGCGTCCGGCGGGGATATGGAAAGCTACGCGGCGCTGAAGAACATTATTGCGTCGCTGGACAGCGACACGTCAAAGCTGGCGGGCGAGCTTGCCGGCCGGAAGAAAGGGATCGCGTAGTGGAGAGGAGGTGGCAGGCATGGTGCAGAAGAGGGGGCTGGCATGGTTGACTGGAAAGTGATATTAAGCGCGATACTGCTGGTTGTTGTGCTTATCGTTGCACTGAACCTGCGCTCAAAGATTTCAAGGAACAAGGACAGCGAAGCAGGCATATTCAGGCCTTACAGATTGAATGTTGAAGGGGATGAAGTTGAAGATGAGGAAGATGAAGAAAGGGGAGATGATTATGATGATGATGAAGGTGAAGAGGAGGAGGATGAAGAGGACTAGACTGGTATTAATTATGGCGCTTGCCTTTGCGCTGTGCGCGCTGCTTGCGGGCTGCGGCGGCGGCGGATCGGATGGGCCGGCGGCAGATGAGCAAGCGGAAGAAGAAGCTGTAAATGAAGAGGAGATGGGAACAATGACAGATAATCCGGTAATCGAAATCACTATGGAAAACGGGGGGACGATAGACATCGAGCTCGATCCCGCGGCGGCGCCCATATCGGTGGCCAACTTCCTTAAGCTTGTGGATGAAGAATTCTATGACGGGCTCACCTTCCACCGCATCATCGATGGCTTTATGATACAGGGCGGCGACCCGGACGGGACGGGCACCGGCGGCTCAGATGAGGAGATCGCGGGCGAGTTTGAGCAGAATGGGTGGAACAACCCCATCAGCCACAAGCGCGGCGTCATCAGTATGGCGCGGTCGAACGACCCCAACTCAGCGAGCAGCCAGTTCTTCATAACAAACACAGATTCAGAATTTCTTGACGGCGGGTACGCGGCGTTTGGCCGTGTGCTGTCGGGAATGGATGTGGTCGATGAGATCTCGGCGGTCGACACCGACGCGGGCGACAGGCCGCTTGAGCCGGTCGTCATGAAAACGATCCGCAGAAAATAAGCCTTGGTCTTTCTATACGATCTTAGCCTCGCCGAGCTGACGGAGTTTTGCGCCGGTCTCGGCGAGAAACCGTTTCGGGCGCGTCAGCTCTATTCCTGGCTCTACGGAAAAGGCGTGAATGATTTTTCGCAGATGACCGACGTGCCTGTATCGGCCCGGGAAAAACTTGCGGCAAATGCCCGCGCTGACGGGCTGGCACTTTCAGGGACGGTGTCGTCTTCGGACGGGCAGACGACGAAGCACCTGTTTGGCACAGACGACGCGGGCTTCATCGAAACCGTATTCATGAAATACGAGGGGCGCAATTCCGTATGCATTTCCACGCAGGCCGGGTGCCGCATGGGCTGCAGGTTCTGTGCTTCGGGCATGGACGGGCTTGTGCGAAACCTCTCGCCGTCCGAGATGGCATTGCAGGTGATCCTGTCCGAGAGGGCGGCCGGCGCCCGTATAAAGAATATCGTGCTGATGGGCGTTGGCGAGCCGCTGGACAATTACAGCAATGTGAAGAAATTCATTGAGAACATCACAGACGATCACGGGCGGGACCTGTCGCGGCGCGCGATAACCATTTCGACCTGCGGGCTTGTGCCGGGGATAGACCGGCTTGCGGTGGAACTGCCGCAGGTGAACCTTGCCGTGTCGCTGCACGCGCCAAACGACAGGCTGCGGGGGGAGATCATGCCTGTCACGAAGCGGTACGGCGTGAGGGAAGTTGTAGAAGCGGTAGAAAGGCATTACCAGGCGACGCACAGGCGGCCCACTTTTGAGTATGCGCTTATCAAGGGGTTCAACGACGGGCCCGGGCATGCGCGAGAGCTGGCAGGCCTTTTGAGGGGGATGAACTGCCTGGTGAACCTCATACCGCTGAATCCCCCGGGTGCGTCGCGGGGAGCGGGAATGGCGGCGCCGGGAGAGGCGGGAATGGCGGCGCCGGGACAAAACGGCTTCACGCGAATGCAGGGCGCAGAACATATGGGTCTGCAAACAGGGTCAGGCGCCGAGACGGCGGAGAGGTTCCGCGAGGAGTTCGGGCAGCGGGGCATACCGGCGGATCAACAAACAGGGTCAGGCGCCGAGGCGGCGGAGAGGTTCCGCGATGAACTCGGGCAACGGGGCATACCGGCGACGGTACGGCGTTCGCTTGGCGCGGATATCGACGCGGCGTGCGGGCAGCTGCGCTTGCGGAAAACCGGGATAGCAGAGGTATGACGGAATAGCAGAGGTATGGAGGAAGAGAAGAGGCATAGCGGAATAGCAGAGGCATGGTGGAAAAGAAGATCCTGAGCAGGAAAAAGGTTGCGGAGGTGGTCGAACGGCTCGGCGGGCTATACGGGGATGAGGGGACGGCCCTTATGCACGGGAGCGTGTTTGAGCTGCTTATCGCTGTTGTGCTGTCGGCGCAGACAACGGACGTGTCCGTCAACAAGGTAACGCCCGCGCTCTTCTCCCGCTGGCCGGACGCGGCTTCGCTCGCTACTGCCGATCCGGATGAGGTAGCGGAGGCGATAAGGGCTATCGGGCTTTATCGTACAAAGGCGATGAATATAGTGAGGCTTTCCGGGATGCTTGTGGAGAAGTATGAAGGCGGGGTCCCGGGCGATTTTGAAGCGCTTCTTACGCTGCCTGGCGTAGGGCGCAAGACCGCAAATGTCGTGTTGGCATTCGGCTTCGGGGAGGAGCGCATGCCGGTCGATACGCATGTCTTTAGGGTCGCGAACCGGATCGGGCTCTGCGCTGAAGCGACACCCGAAAAGACGGAGACGGCGCTGGTTTCGCGCATACCGAAGGGACGGCTTTCGGCCTCGCACCATTACCTGATATTCCATGGGCGCAGGGTATGCCATGCGCGAAAACCCGATTGCGCCGGCTGCATCATCAAAGGACTTTGTCTGTACCTTGAAAAAACAGCAGACTGACCGGCAATCGACCTGCACCATGAAAGGACAGCAGATCGATTTTTTGCGCTGGAATTGATAGTCAAAACATGGGCTTTTTCAGCGCAACAAGCTTCCCTTTTATATAGAACAACGTCAGCGCCAGCAATGCGGATATAGCGGCGACCAGCAAATACCCGATCCAGTCCCCCCGGCCGTCGTACGAAATGCCTGCGAGAGGAAGGGGGTCTTCGCCGATTGTCGCAGGAGCGCTCGGCATGAGCACGGATAAGCCTATGTCCACTTCGCCTGCTGTTTCGTTAATCCGGACGGCGACGGTATACTCACCGGGTGTGACCCAAAGGTCTCGTGAATTGCTTCCAGTGATCACTTCGCTGAATATGCGCCGCCCGTCGTCGGCCATGATCGTGACAGAGGCCGTCGCATCACCCAGCCCGGACACCTCAAGGGTCATGAGCCCGTCGACATCGGCCGTTACCTTGTGCGAGAATGATTCGCCGGCCGTGCCATGGTCGCTGAAATTGTAGGGCGTTCGCGAAAGCTGGTCCGTTTGCGCAACCGTCTGCAAATCGACGTTTTCCGCAGCATAAACTGATGCGGCCGGCAAGAGGATTGCGGCAAGCACTATGCAAATTACAGAAATAATAATAATTTTCATGAACCAATCTCCCCCAATGTCCATTCCTGTGCTGGCGGCAAAGCCATGAAACCTGCCGCCGGAAATGCATATACCAACCGGCCCTTTGATTGTCAAAGGCGCCATTTGTTTGGGGGGATATTATACCGACAGTTATAATTATATGTCCTTGAATCCACAAATGCAAGCATGGCAGCACGGCCTTCGACCTGCGCATGGCAGCACCGCAGTGGTAGCACTCGTTTCTCCCTCCATTTTACTGCATCTGCTTGAAAATCCAGATATTATAGCTATAATAATAGTGTAAGTGTGATATGCATTTACTTTTATTCGATATAAAGAGACAGATTCTTTAGTGACGAGACATTTGTCCGCACAAAAAGAACGAGTCTCTTTTCTATATTATTTTAACACGTCTGATTGATTTCCGTTCCGTCATAATGCCAGCTTCAATTTCACATTTCACATATAGTATCGGCTTGGGCTTGGCTGCTTTTCAATATGGCCAAGTAGCTTCAGACAAATCCACCGCCTGGTTGCAGTGAGCAGCAGCTTGGCTTGCTGTTCACCCCCAGCCACGCTGCAAAAGGCAAGCACTTTTTTCGCTAATTCGGAAGGCAGTTTTTCACCAATTCGGAAGGCACTTTTTTCACGCAGCGGGTTTGCAGTTGGGGTTTGTGGCCCGGCATGCAAAGCCTCCTACGCAGGCCTCTTCGGTTGCCCCGGGCTGGCCACGCATCATTGGCCTGCCTCATCCGTCTTCTTCCTGCCCACCTTCGTCCTGCCCGCCTTCGTCCTGCCCGCCTTCTTCTTGCTCACCTTCGTCCTGCCCGCCTTCGTCCTGCCCTGGCGGCGCTGTATCATCCTGAGTGGGCGCCAGCGGAGGCGGGGCGATGACTATCGTGCCGTTCATTTGTGCGCGGCCGCGGTTTTCGGCAGGGGTGAGCCCCATGAAGGGGGCGCCTGCCATGATGTCGCCTACGGGGAAGGATACAAACCAGTCGATATGTGCGTCGCCTGCATTTTTCAGCTCGACTGCGACATCGCGAATGTCCACGTTGAAAATCCTTGCAAGTTTCATGCGCAGGGCCTCGGCCTCCGCGGGGCCCCCGCCGTCAAAGTACGCAGCTTCGATGCAGAAAGCGCGTACTGCATCCTCGGCAGCATTCATGCGAAGGCCCCTGCCGGCTTCGAGTGTGAACTGCGCGACGAAGACAAGCAGTATCGGCAGGATGGCTGCGAGTACGATAAACTGCTTCACGCGGGCCCTCCCGAGTAGGGTCCGGCAAGTATCTCGTGCCTCCAAAGCGACTTGAGTGCGGCCAATACAGAATCCTCCGGTCCTGCGATGCAGACGTAGAGGAACAGCCCGAGCGCTACCATGCTCATAAGTATAATAAACTGTTTCATCGTCCGCCCCCCTGTGGCGCGCTGCCGGGCGCCTCAAGGCCAAGCGCGTTTTCCATCTTCGCCTTGGCCGAGTCCGTCAGGCCTTGCGTAGTGTCTTTGAACGAAAGGACCATGGCCGCGATGGCGATACCGAGTATAACGGTGCTGAGCAATACTATCATCTGTTTCATTTTTTCCTCCAGTGGTTGATATCAAAAGAAAAGCTCTGCGAGCAGTGCGCGCTGCTCCGCAAAATAGGCTACATAGATAAAGTTGATAAATATGACGAGCACGCCCGCGACGACCGGGATATAGATGATATCGCTGAGCGTTTCGTTTTTACGGATCAGCTCCGTGGTACGCGCCTCTTTCAGCGCGTTTTGAAAGGCGCTTACAGTCTTTTTGAGCTTGTGCGGAGGGACGGCGTCCCAGTCGAGCACGATCATGATATAGTCCCTTGCGAGCTCGACGCCCGCGGCTGCAGCAAAGTATTCGGCCGCTTCAGTGCGTCGCCCCGTACGCAGCAGGCGCAGTGTATCCGCATATACCCCTTTCAGCATGCCGTCATTCTGCGCGAATTGTTCGAGTATATAGTCGGTGGTCACGGAAACGTTTTCCGCACTGGCATGGTTTCTGAGGACGGACAAAGCGGAGTATAGCTCCTTACGAACTTGCTCATGCCTGCGTGCCGTGCGAAGGCCAGCGGCCCGCTTACCGGCAACCGCTGCGGCACGCGCCAGCGCTTCGCGCAGAAGGGCGACCGGCAGGCGTCTTGCCTCAGGAAGCCTGTAAGCCCACAACGCGGGCGGGGCAAGCGTCAGAATCCCCGCCGAGAGTATCGCCGCTACAAACAGCATCACAACAAATCCCATACTGTCACCATGCCCTTCATCACCAAATTCTTCATTACCAAATTCTTCATCACTAAATTCTTCATCACCATATTCTTCATTACTGTGCCTTTGATAATCGCATCCTTTGTCATCATGGCTTTCATTGCTGCATCCCTCATCAAAACATCTTTCATCCCAACATCCTTCATCTGTTTTAAACGATTCTTCATCACGGAATCCTCTGCTGCGCCTTTCATCGACATGCCCTTCGGTTTAAAAATCAAGCTTGCGGTTTGTAAGGACTTCAAGCAATACGCGGTTCAGTAAAAACAGGAAGAGGCCGGCCGTGAATAGCGCGAACCCCTGGGCTGTGAAAAACTGGTTGTACAGGAAACGGCCGACTGGCAGCCCCATGACGGCGACCGCAACAAACACGGACCCGATATAAAGCCCGGGAGTAAGGAAAGCCGTCATGCGGACAGATTCGCCGTTGATGCGGCGACGCTCCTCGGCAAGTGCGCGGGCTTCTTTGAGCTGGGAGAGTATATCCTCGATCACGGGTGTCATGTCCGTGCCTTTCAGCGCCCCTGTCCTTATGGCATAGGCTAGCATGGCGGCCCAGCTTGTGCCGACGCCGTAGGCGAAAGCATCCGTCTCAGCTCTGACTAAAGCCGGGTCGGCCGTCCTCCTGAGCCCGAGCAAAAGGCTTGACAGGAGCCCTGGCGTGATCTTGAGATGAGGGCATGAAGCTATCGTGCGCTCAATCGTCTCGTAGATATTGCCTCCCGAAATGAGATAGGATGTAAGGAATGCAGAGACGAGTTTTTCGCCTTCAAAACTGCCTGCGCGGCGGAGCCGCTCAAGCCTCACCCTCAGGTACAGGTAAGGCAGGCCCGCGAAAGCGGCGCCTGAGAAAAAAGCGGGCGCCGGCGCTATAGTCTTAGCCGAAGCGATAAAGACCGTGAAGAACAGGGCAATCGTGACGACGCCGAACGCAGTGGACGATATCGGCTTTTTCATGGTCGTCTTCAGCAGGCGGTCGAGCCTTGTCATAACAGGTTCTGATGAAGCGCGCTTTTGCCTCAGCCTCTGCCGTGAGCGGAAGATGTCGATGGCCGCTTCGATCTTTCCCCTGAGCATCAACAAGACCCCGAGGACGAGGAGCATATATATCACCGCGGAAATCACGGCGAGTAGCATTTCCCGGTCTATCATTTCAGGCCCCCTTCCGCCGCGAGCCGCTCGAGTTCGCGCGCAAATGTGGCAAAGGCCGTATTATCGCTCCTTGACCCGATTGCGCGTTTGCCTGCGGAGATATGGTTTGTAAAGACCCAGTCGTCACTGTCGAAATTGTAGCGGCATATCTCGCGCACGTACCAGCCACGCATATGTTCGTCCTGGGTATAGCTGTCCTGGCTGCCGAAATGCCTGCTGTCCTGAGAATAGCTGCCTTGGCTGCCGAGCTGTCCGCAATCCTGGGTATAGCTGTCCTGGCTGCCGAAATGCCTGCTGTCCGGCTTCCCGACCTCATAGACGCCGCACAGTTTTTTTGCGTTCAGCCGCCGCACGGTAACGAAGTGGAAGAGGTAGTCGAAACTTCCCGCAACGCGGGAGGCAGTCTCGCGGACATCTCCGCCTGCGGATCTCACGATCTCAACCGCCACATCCTCTGGGAATGACAAAGGGTCCCTGGTATGGAAAGTCATCTTCATGCGCCCCTGCCCTTTCCGGGCCATGCGCACGGCTGTATCGAGCGCGATGCCGTCGCGCGCCTCCGCGATGATGAAATAGTCAGCGTCGCTGCGAAGCAGGTTTTTCGATACCGCCTTGAGGCGGTCGCCGTCGCATACCAGTTGCACTATCGGCGCACCCGGCATTAGCCGGTGCAGCGGTATCTCGGGATCCGTCTCCACCATTACGCCTTCGAGCGCCGGATCCTCAAGGCGCTGCCATGTTGAAAGGAAGGTCGTCTTTGCCGAACGCAGGCTGCCGCAGAAAACTACGTTATATCCTGTATGCGCCATGGCCGTGAACAATGGGATCGCCGCTTCCGGGATGGTGCCGCGCCCGGCCTGTTCTTCAAGCGTGTATTCGGGCACGATGTAGCGCCGGAATACTATCGTGTCCCGCCCCTTCTTGGCCATCGCCCCTTTAAAGACGGTGACCCGGCAACCGTCGAGCAGGTAGACCTCGTGGAAATCCCGGTCGAGTCTTTCCTCAGGCGACAGCAGAAGGAAGGCGCGTATAAGCTGCTCGCGCCGGTGCGCGCTTATGCGCTGCGGCATGCGCTTCATTCGCCCGTCGATCAGGAAAAAAATCTCATCGCCTATTATCTTGGCGCTGGGGCTGTCAGAGTACGGCGACCGCCACCACTGCGCCATGCCTGCGCGCCCCCAGACCTCACTGAATATAGCGTCCTCCTCGCTCTCGTACCAGGCCGGCACAGGGAAACTGCCGCGCAGGCCGTGTGTATCAAGCGCTTCGGCGATCGCACGCAGGTAGGCGCCTACGTCTTCTGCGTAACCAATTATTGCGCGCTTTTGCACCGCTAGTTCCGGGAGCCCGTGGTTTTCCAGGTTGTTTGCGGACGTGCGCCCGGTCTCGCTGCCCGCGTTTTGCCCGCCCGGCGAGAGCATTGATTCGACGAGGCGGCATACATCTTCAAAATCCCTCACTGCGCCGCTCATCTGTAACCGCCCTCCATCCGGACAAGCATAAGCGGCGCGGCGGCTTTGCCGGAGCAGTAGTCAAGTATCCGGCGGTAGTCGCCAAGCTCGCATTCGATTTCCACATGATGGATCGGGGCGGAAGTGTTCACGCGCCCGCTTTCGCTGTCTGTGCCGGTGAAACTGTACATGCCGGAAGAAGCGTCAGTTACCTCGCGACCATCGCCGTCCTTGACATAGGCTACGTGAAAACGGCCTATCTCTGTCTTTCCGTCAGCGGAAATAATGAATACGTCGTCGCCACGCCTGAGCGAGCTTGTACACATCGAGATCCATTCGTTCCGGATGACAAAGTAAGAGGTTTCTGGCTTCGGATCATCGCTGGTATACTTAAGATGCCTAAGCGAGAGCTGCGCGCCTTTCACGATATCGGCCGCGGCCTCCATGCCGGCCAGCGCCGAGACATTTTTCGGCGTCACCGCGCCGTCAACGAGCGTTCCTGCCGGCGCCGAGACTGTCCGGAAACGTTCAGCGCTTACCGGCTCCCCTTCCTTGATATCGGATTCCGCGATGAGGACGGAGTCCATCATCAGGAGTTCGCGGCCTGCGGCTTCCCAGAAGAGCAGGGCGGCTATAGACAGAAGGACCAGCACCAGGCCTGCCGCTGTTTTGATTTTATTCGCTTTCATCAATTGTGCCTTTCAATGAATTGCCTTTCATGTAACTTTTTTGTTGCCCGTCCCGGCTGTGCCATGCGCTTGCTTTTTCCGGCTGTGCCATGTGCCTGCTGTTTACGGCTGTGCATTAGCTGCTGTTTCCGGCTGTGCCATGTGCTTGCTTTTTCCGGCTGTGCCATATGCTTGCTAGTTCCGGCTGTGCATTTGCTGCTTTTTCCGGCTGTGCCATGTGCTTGCTATTTCCGGCTGTGCATTAGCTGCTGTTTCCGGCTGTGCCATATGCTTGCTGTTTCCGGCTGTGCCATGTGCTTGCTTTTTCCGGCTGTGCCTGTTCATATTGCGATACTGCCCGAAGAGGCTGAATGCTATATTATGCATATATTACCATAAAATAACATCATGTCAACCATTATTTTCCATAAAATATTCCAAGATCAACTTAATCGTGCAGCAGGTTGTGGAGATTGTCGGAAATTTGCGGCATCTCCGAAAAAAATTACGGGCGGCCCGCGCTTATGCAAGCAAACATGGCTGCGCGACAAAAGGAGGGATGCAAGGCTGTGCGCCCTGACACAAAAAGAACCGTCCCCGGTGTGTCCTAACACAAAAAGAACCGTCCCCGGTGTGTCCAGTGTGTCTTAACAATGCCCGAAATGCGGCAGTGAAGATTTAACGCAGAGTTAACATTCCCCCGCTTGCCATTTAACATTCGCAAGCTATGCTACCTGTGAATCAGATTTGAATGAATGGTATGCATCAGGGAAGGCTTGGTGCGTGAAGAACAGAATCAATGAAAGGGATTAGGAAATGAAAAAGAAAACGATTAAAATTTTTGGGATGATCCTTGCGGTTTGCCTTGGCATGTGCATGATGGCGGCCTGTGGCAACAATGCGCCGGAGCCTGCGTCTGCGCCGGAGCCTGCGCCTGCTGCTGAACCGGTGGCGGAGCCAGAGCCTGTGGCGGAGCCAGAGCCTGCCGAAGAAGAGCTTACAGGTGATGTCATAACGGCGGGTTCGACTTCGGTACAGCCGCTTTCACAGGAGCTGGCCGACGTTTTCGAAGATATGCATCCTGGCGTCATGATTGACGTTATGGGCGGCGGGAGCGGCGCCGGCGTCAAGTCTGTCGAGGACGATACTGCGGATTTCGGCGCTCTGTCGCGTGAGCTGAAGGACGAGGAGAAAGCGCTTGCCGTTGCTGAATATGTTATCGCGAAGGATGGAATAGCGGTTGTCGTGCACGCGGACGTCGATGTCGATGACCTGACAAAGGAACAGCTCATGGGTATCTTCACCGGAGAGATCACTGACTGGAGCGCAGTAGGCGGCGCCGGCGGCAAGATCGAGGTCGTGGCACGCGAGGAAGGGTCCGGCACGCGCGACGCTTTCAATGAGCTGACGGGCGTGCAGGGCAAGGATGCCGACGGCAATAATATCGACAATACTGTTGAAACAGCGATCATACAGGGGTCGACAGGCGCTGTGGTGACTACGGTAAGCACGACGGAAAACTCCATCGGCTACATATCGCTCGGCTCGCTGAACAGCGATGTCAAAGCGGTCATGGTCGAGGGCGTTGCACCCTCCGCGGCGACGGTGCTTGACGGCAGCTATGTGGTTTCGCGTCCATTCATCTACATCACGGGACGCAGCCCGCTCAGCCCGGCCGCACAGGCCTTCATTGACTTCGTCATGAGCCCCGCGGGCCAGGCGATAGTAGAGGATTCGGGGTTCATCCCGGTTGGGTGATCTTGAGGCGGAAAAAATATGACAGGAGTCAGGATCTACGAACGGGCAATCGAGAAACTATTGCAGATCGCTGCGGCGGTCGCAATGGTTTCCGTTGCTCTTATTACTGTGTTTGTCTTCATGAATGGTTTGCCTGCCATAGCCGACATCGGCCTTGGCGATTTCCTGTTCGGAGACAGATGGCGGCCGTCAAACGGGGTCTATGGCATACTCCCGCTTATATGCGGGACGCTGTCGGTCACGGGACTGGCGCTGCTCATCGGCGTCCCGACGGGGGTGGCGAGCGCGGTCTTCCTTGCGGACATTATCCCGAAGAAGCTTGCGGCGTTTTTCAAATTTGCGATCGAGCTGCTTGCCGGCATACCCTCGGTGGTCTACGGGCTTTTCGGCCTGATCGTTGTGGTCCCGATGGTCAAGAAGGTTTTTTTGCCTGTAATGCAGCGCTTCGACCCGGAAGCCACAACGACGGGGCTGAGCATACTTGCCGGCGGCATCGTGCTCGCGATCATGATACTCCCGACGGTGGTCAGCCTTTCGGAAAACGCTATTTCTTCCGTGCCGCACGAATACAGGGAAGCATCGTACGCGATAGGGGCAAATAAGCGGGAGACCGCATCCTTTGTGCTTATCCCGGCGGCAAAGTCGGGCATTCTGGCATCGGTCATACTTGGCATGGGCCGGGCGATCGGCGAGACCATGGCAGTGCTGCTCATCACTGGCAATACGGCGCTTATACCGAAAAGCATCCTGGATCCGGTCGCGACGCTTACAGGCACTATAGCGATGGAGATGGGCTATGCTGACGCAAAACACCAGCAGGCGCTTTTTGCCGTCGGCATCATATTGTTCCTGATAATATTCATACTCAATATCGTTGCGCGTTCAGTTGTGTCAAGGATGGGGGCTGGCGGCAAATGAAGATGAAAGCAGGCGGCAAATGAGGAAAGGCAAACGCGCGAAAGACGTTTTTTATTACGCCGCCATCGGCGCATTGGCCGTATTTACGCTTTTCTGCCTTATCGTCATCATCGTCTATGTCATGAGGCAGGGGATGCCCGGGATCACTCCTGAATTCCTCAGCGACCGGCCGCGCAGCATGGGCAAGGAAGGCGGTATCTTCCCGATCATCATTGCCACGCTGTACGCTACAGCGATCGCACTTCTTATTTCGTGCCCGATAGGGATCGGCGCGGCGGTGTTTTTCAAGGAGTACTCAAAGGGCGGGCGTGTGATCCAGACAATCAGGATATTCACGGAAGTGCTGGCCGGCATACCGTCGATCGTATTCGGCCTCTTCGGCTACGCCTTCTTCGTGGTCTTCCTCGGGCTCGGTTGGTCCGTGCTCTCGGGCGGGCTGACGCTTTTCCTCATGATTCTGCCTACGATCGTGCGGTCTACGGAAGAGAGCCTCGAAACGGTGCCGCTCTCGTATCGCGAGGGAAGCCTGTCGGTTGGAGCGACGCGCTGGCAGACGACGGTGCGTGTAGTGCTGCCTTGCTGCGTCAAGGGGATAGTCACAGGCGTGATACTCGGGCTGGGCCGGGCGGTCGGTGAGACGGCGGCTTTGATGCTGACGATGGGCGGAGCTTTGCGCCTGCCGCTCTCGCCGTTTGACGCGGGCCGGACGATGTCGATGCATATGTATATGCTGACGTCGGAGGGGATCTCGCAGGAGAAGGCCTTTGCGACGGCCGCGCTTTTGATACTTATAATACTGGCGATCAACGCGGCGGCGAACCTGATAGGCAAGAGGGTCGGGGCGGCAGGTGGTTGACGTGGATTGCCGCGTCGCCAAAAGAGCGGGCTCTTCGCAATGGCGGAGGCTGCAAAGGCGGAAGGATGTAATTGCAAAAGGGTTGACGGAAACGAGGAACAGGTAAGGCATGCAAACGGAAAAAGTATTTGAAATCGAGCATCTTGATCTTTATTACGGGGCTTTCCAGGCTTTGATCGATGTAGGCATAACGGTCCCAAGGCAGAAGATCACGGCGCTTATCGGGCCGTCGGGCTGCGGGAAGTCGACATTTATCCGTACGCTCAACCGTATGAACGACCTCATCCCGTCCTGCCGCGTGGAAGGCAAAGTGCTCTTTGACGGCGAGGACATCTACGAAAAGGGCTATGATGTTATCGGGCTCCGCAAGAAGGTCGGCATGGTCTTCCAGAAACCAAATCCGTTCCCGAAGACAGTATATGAAAACATAGTCTATGGCCCCCGTATCCACGGCGAGAAAAACAAGGATGTGCTGGACGCCATCGTTGAGCGTACATTGCATGAAGTTGCGCTGTGGGACGAGGTGAAGGACCGTTTGCACAAATCAGCCCTTGGGTTGTCGGGTGGGCAGCAACAGCGGCTTTGTATAGCACGTTGCCTGGCTGTCGAACCTGAGGTCGTGCTGATGGATGAACCGACATCAGCCCTCGATCCGATAGCGACGCTTAAGATCGAGGAGCTGATGTCGGGGCTGAGCGAGCGGTACACGATCGTTATCGTTACACACAATATGCAGCAGGCGGGGCGCATTTCGGACCTCACTGCGTTTTTCCTAAGCGGCGTCATCGTTGAGACAGACTTGACCGGGAAGATTTTTTCCAACCCGTCGAACAAGAAGACAGAGGAGTACATCACGGGAAGGTTTGGATGATGGAGTGCGGACAATAAGAACCGCCCCCATTGTCCTATATGATGAAGTGCGGTACGATAAACAGTATGAAAGGAGAAGGGCATGGCGGCAAGACCGGCGCTTGAGGCGGAACTCAGGCAAATAGGCGAAAGCGTAATAGAGATGGGTACATTGATCGAGTCGACCATATCGACGGCGATCAGGTCGCTTCGGGAGGGCGATGTAGAAGCTGCGCGCGCTTTGATAGCGAACGACCAGCAAATCGACGATATGGAGGACGAGATCAACGAGCTTTGCCTGGCTTTCCTTGCTACGCAATCGCCGCTTGCGGGCGATCTGCGCTATGTCATCTCAATCATGAAAGTGATCCGCGACCTCGAACGCATCGGCGACCATTGCGAGGATATAGCAAAGTATACGCTCAGGTTTGAAAACGAAGCCATGTTCAAGGACCTGATAGACATCTCGCGTATGGCTGACAGGTCGTCGCGCATGGTCAAGAATGCCATAGACGCATTCGTACACCGCGACCTCAGGCTGGCCCGGCATGTGTGGAAGGACGACGAGGAGGTCGACGAGATATTCCGCGACCTTTTTGACGAACTGCTCGAAATCGCCGAGAAGGACGTCAGGCACGCAAAGCAGTGCATAATGCTTTTGTTCATCGCCGCGCACCTTGAGCGCATTGCGGACTATGCAACGAATATCTGCGAGGAGACGGTCTTCGTTATTGAAGGCATAATCAATATGGAATAAGCCATGGATGATGGGACGCAAAAGATACTTGTCGTTGAAGACGACGCCAATATCCGGGAGCTTGTAGCCTGGAACCTGTCGGAGGAAGGCTATGAATGCGTCTGCGCGGCCGACGGGAAAGAAGGGATAGACGCCGCCCGGCTTGAGCTGCCGGATTTGATCCTTTTGGACCTGATGCTGCCGGGCCTTGACGGCTTTGAAGTGGTGAAGACGCTTCGCAGGGAGGGCCTTGGTACGCCGATCATCATGCTTACCGCGAAAAACGAGGAGACGGATAAGGTAATCGGACTTGAATTCGGTGCTGACGACTATATCACGAAGCCTTTCGGGATCAGGGAGCTTAAGGCCAGGATAAAGGCGGTGCTGAGGCGTTACAGATCAGAGGACGCGGACACGCCGGCCGGGGCGGAAGACGGCGAAGGCCCGGGGGAAAGCGTCTACACGATCGGCGATCTTGTTATCGACGTGCCCGGGCATGAAGTGTTTGCGAAAGGGTCTTGCGTTGTGCTCACGCTTAAGGAATTCGAACTCCTGCGCATGCTTGCGGAAAACCGGGGCAGGGTGCTGACGCGGGAGCAGCTCCTCGACAGTATCTGGGGGTATGAATACCCCGGTGAGACGCGCACGGTCGACGTGCATATCCGTTATCTCAGGCGAAAACTCGAAGGCGCGGGCGACTGTATCATGACGGTGCGCGGGCTCGGGTACAAGCTTATATAAAGCATGTAAAGCATATGAAAAACTATTTTGAAAACATCTATGAATCCTGGAAGTCTTCAATGCGCGCGCGGATACTCCTGTACTCGGTCGGAATCATACTGATCAGCGTCGCGGTCACTTCTTTTGTTTCCGTCGGGATAACAGTAAACAACTATATCGAGGGGAAGAAGGGCGAACTGCATGCGGCCTGTGTCCTGCTCGGCAGTGAAATGGCAACCGAGCACGGCTCTGCCGCCGAGCTTTTATATGACGAATACGCGGTGCGCTATGCGGAGGCGACAGGTTTCCGCGTCACCATTATAGGCACGGACGGGGAAGTGCTGGCTGACTCAAGGTCGCGGGAAAATATCATTTATATGGAAAACCACGCGGACCGCGAGGAGGTGATAGCGGCTTTGTCGGAAGGCGCCGGCCACGCGCGCAGGCAGAGCGAATCGTTTGGCCGTGAATACATTTACGAGGCGATCCTTCAGGCGTTACCAGGCGGGGACGCGCTCGTCGTGAGGTTTGCGATGGAGGTCAACAAGACAAGGATCGCAGCCGAACACGCGCAGCCTACCGCGGCCCTCTCAGCCCTGATCGGCATCTTGCTGGGGGTATTTATAGCGGCGCTGTTTACGCGCAGGCTCACACGCCCGATACGCGAGATGGAAAAACAACTTGAAGAGACCTTCGAGATGTACAAGCAGGCTGACAACATAAGAAAGGATTTTGTCGCGAACGTGACGCATGAGCTGAAAACGCCCCTCACGTCCATCTCGGGCTTTGCGGAAACGCTTCAGGGCAGCGCCGGGGAAAAACCCGAGGTGCGGGCACGGTTCCTCGCGATTATCTCACTCGAAGCGGCGAGGCTTTCGAGGCTGATCGACGACACATTGATCATCGCAGATATTGAGAGCGGCCGGCATATCATTTTGCCGGACGGGGATATAGATGTTAAGCAGGCTATTGATGAAGTAATTGAGTCCCTTCACCCCCTGGCGGAAAGCGATTCTGTCAAACTGCATTTTGACTCCGAGTACGAGATGCATATCGGCGGGGACGCGGGTCGTTTCAAACAGCTGGTGCTCAACCTGGTCGAAAACGCGATCAAGTATTCCGGGGACGGGGAGCACGTATATATCAAGGCTGTGAAAGAAGAGGACGGGCGCGTTTGCGTAAGTGTGCGCGACGAGGGGATCGGGATCGCAAAGGACCACATCCCGCGCCTCTTTGAACGCTTTTATCGCGTCGACAGATCCAGATCCCGCGAGGCAGGCGGTACGGGGCTCGGGCTCGCCATCGTCAAGCACATCGCAACACTTTTCGACGCCGAGCTCAGCGTGAAAAGCGAGCTTGGGGCCGGCAGCACCTTTACGATCCGCTTCCCGGCGGATTGATCCGCTTCCCTGCGGATTGATCGGATCGACCGAAGCCTACGCGCAGCATATGGCGAAGGCGCTTGAGCTGCTTAAGCCGCAGATGCGCAAGCGGGCCGCTCTGCTAGACCCCTATGGATATCCCCAGAAGCCCCGCCTGGTACAGGATCTGTGAGTCTGTGGGGACGGATTTTGTCTTCCCCGCGACCTCTTCAAGCGGCACTTTGACGATCGTATCGCCGCGCACCGCGACCATATAGCCAAATTGCCTGCTGCTGATAAGCTCGCCTGCCTTTGCGCCAAGGCGTGAGCAAAGGATGCGGTCGGTCGGCGTCGGGTCGCCCCCGCGCTGGAAATGGCCGGGGATGGCAGTGCGCACATCCTGGTCCAGGTTCCCGGACAGGATTTTCGCGAGCCTGGCGCCTGCCGTCAGGCCGTCCGGCGCGCGTTCCTTTTTTGGAAGGGCTGCCTCTTCGGCGGAAACGGCCCCCTCCGCTATCGCTATGATCGTGAACTTTTTCCCGCCGGTGTTTCGCTTGTCTATCACCTCAAGGACCTTTTCGATATAATAGGGGATCTCCGGTATGAGAATAATGTCGGCGCCGCCCGCGATCCCCGCGTAAAGCGAAAGCCATCCGACTTTGTTGCCCATCAGCTCAACCACAAATACACGCCCGTGCGAGACTGCCGTCGTATGGATCGCGTCGATTACCGAGGTCGCTTTTTCGACGGCGCTGTCGAACCCGAAGCAGATGTCTGTCCCGTACACGTCGTTGTCGATCGTCTTTGGGAGCGTTACAACGTTCACCCCGTTTTCGTTCAAGAGCTGCGCGGTTTTGTGTGTGCCGTTACCGCCCAGAATGACCAGCGCGTCGAAGCCGGCTTCATTGTAGTTTTTCAGCATCATCGACAGTTTGTCCGTGTTGTCCTCGCCCAGGACCTGCATCTCCTTGAAGGGCTGACGGGACGTGCCCAGTATGGTCCCCCCCATGCGCAGGATGTCGGAAAACTCCTCAGTCTTCATCTTCCGCCATTCAGCCGTGATAAGACCATGGTAGCCGTCAATGATCCCGTAGAGCTCAAGATCCGGCACTGAGTTGTAAAGGGATTTTGCAACCCCTCTTAGCACGGCGTTCAGCCCCTGGCAATCCCCGCCGCTCGTTAAAAGGCCAACTTTCATATTTTTTATCCCCCGATTTTTTCCACTAAATTCTACCACATTTTGGCGGCAAGGGATGGCCGCGCTACCTGCGCCGGAAAAACGACTTGAAGAAGCCGGGAAGGCCAGTTCCGCTTCTTTCCTCATAGGCGTCCATCATCCGGTCCGCCCGGTCCGTCCGGTCCGTCCTGGCAATCCGGTTCGCCCGGTCCGCCCGGTCCGCCCCGGCAATGCTGTCCTGCGCTTCCTGTCTGAATACTTCCTGCGAATCGATGCCCTCATCCCGTTCGGAAGGGGTGCGCAGCGTATATGTGCCGTCAGGGTGTTGATCCCATGCATGCGTATTGTCCGAGAGGGATGTATTGAGCATCCGGTAAATGGCGTCGCGCGCCGAAGGGTCGAGTATCGGGCACGCGGTCTCCACCCGCCTTTGCGTGTTCCTCGTCATCAGGTCCGCGGACGATATGTATATTTTTTTATCCGGGCCCGAACCGAAGCAAAAGACGCGGCTGTGCTCCAGGAACCTGCCGACAATGCTGATGATAGAGATATTTTCCGTAAGCCCTTGTATCCCCGGGATCAGGCAGCATATGCCCCTGAGCAAAATGGTGATCTTTACGCCGGCTGCCGAGGCTTCGGCCAGGCATTCGATGATCTCCTTGTCGGTCAGCGAGTTGCATTTGATTATTATGCTGCCGCCTGAGCCTTCGGCCGCCTTGCGTTTTTCTTCCTCTGCCATGCGTATGAAATTGTTTTTGTAACTGCTCGGCGCGACCCACAGCTCTTTATAGATTCCTTCAAGGTTCCCAAGCATCATGTTCGTAAAGAACGCGGCGGCGTCGCGCCCGATGTCCTGGTTGGCTGTCAGAAGCGAAAGATCGGTGTAAAGCCTGGCTGTGATCTCGTTGTAATTGCCTGTGCAGATCTGCGTGACGTACTGGATCTTCCCGAATTCTTTGCGCGTGATCAGGCAGATTTTCGAATGGACCTTATAGCCGACCATGCCATAGATTACGCGGCATCCGGCTTGTTCGAGGCGGTGCGCCCATTCGATATTGTTGTCTTCGTCAAAACGTGCGCGAAGCTCCATTATGACCAGGATCTCCTTGCCGTTTTCCGCGGCGCGGATCAGGTATTCGGCAAGCTTGGAGTGCCGGTCGATTCGGTAAAGCGTTATCTTAACCGAAAGCACAAAGGGGTCTTCCGCTGCCTGCCTTATAAGCTCCGAAGTCGGCGACATGCTCTCATAGGGGTAGGACAGAAGGACGTCGCCGGAGTAAACGGTCCTGATCATGTTTTTCTTTTTGTCCGCGGGCATGGTTTCGGCAGGGACATGGGCAGGCCAGATAAGCCGTGAGTATGTATCGCTGTCGATGATCTGCCTCATCGAAAGGCAAAACGACAGGTCAAGAGGCGCGGAGGTGTAAAAAACCTGCGAGGGGTCAAGCGCCAGTTTCTCGCAAAAAAACTTCAAAAACTCCTTGCTTGATGTGCCTGACATCTCCAGGCGGACGGGCGAAAGCCTCTGGCGCTTTTTCAGCATGTCCTTCATGTAAAGACGGTAGTCGACGCCCTCATCGAGCAAGTCGTCTTCCATGTTGAGGTCGGCGTTGCGGGTGACGGCAATAATGTGTTTTTCGGCCACTTCATAGATGCCAAAAGCCAGGTCGGCAAAATAATGGATCATGTCCTCAAGGAGGACAAAACGGCAGCCAGGCCCGGTCAAAAGCACTATCCTTTCGAGTTCTGACGGCATAGCTATCAGCCCGAACACCGAATCCTTCTTTTTCCTGAGCGTCACGGCGATATGAAGCCGTTTGTTGGACAGGTGCGGGAAAGGGTGTTTCTGGTCGATGATCTGGGGCGACAAAAGCGGCATGACATTGTAAGCGAAGTATTCCCTTTGCGCCTCCAGTTCCTCCGGCCCCAGATCCTGCATCTTCAAAAGGTGTATGTCATGGTTTTTAAGGCCATCCATAACGGAGGAGAATGTCTTTTCCCTGACTTCGTACAGCGGCCCTGTGGCTCGGAAAATGGCTTTCAGCTGCGCTTTCGCGGTCTGCCCGGTCTTGTTGTCAAAATATTTTTCATCAAACAGCGCCGAGTCTGTCAGCGACCCGACCCGGATCATGAAAAACTCGTCCAGGTTGGTCGTAAAAATAGATATGAACTTGAGCCTTTCCAGCAATGGGGATTCCACCCGGTCGGCCTCGAGCAAGACACGCTCGTTGAATTTGAGCCATGAAAGCTCACGGTTCTGCATGCATTCCATATAATTGGTATCTTCTGTAGCCAAGGCAATCATCCCCCCGAAATCTTTTTTTTAATTATATAATACGCGCTGCGTTTTTTCTTATTATTTGCAGGTTAAATATTTGTAAAATGTAGTTGGAAAGGCCAAATTTCAGGGGAAAAAGACCTTGAATCGGCGAAAAATCGTCGATTACCGCAATTCCGTGCCATAATGGGTCGCCCCCCCGAAACAGGTTCTGGAAGGCGGTGTTTCATTGCCGGGGCAATAGGGATATAATAGCGGCAGGTTTGGGGCTTCGGCGGATATTTTGAAAACAGACAGGAGAATCAAGGCATGGGAAACACAACGGCGATCAGCAGGGAGAAGGCGCTTGAGGCGCTGAAAAGGTACAACAGTGAAGATTTTCACATAAAGCACGCGCTTATCATGGAGGGCGTACTCAGGTGGTTTGCAAAGGAGAGCGGGTATGCGGACGAGGAGGACTTCTGGGGCATCGTCGGCCTTCTGCACGACATAGATTTTGAGCAGTGGCCGGAGGAGCATTGCGTAAAAGCCCCGGAGCTGCTTAAAGAAATCGGCGCGGAGGAGGAGCTTATCCGTGCGGTAGTCAGCCACGGCTACGGGATCGCCTCCGACGTTGCGCCGGAGCATGAGATGGAAAAAGTCCTGTACGCGACCGATGAGCTTACGGGGCTGATAGGCGCAGTCGCTATCATGCGCCCGTCGGGCAGCGTCCAGGACCTTGAGTACAAATCCGTCAAAAAGAAATACAAGACCCTGAACTTCGCCGCGGGCTGTTCACGCGAGGTGATCGAGCGCGGCGCAGGCATGCTGGGCTGGGAGCTGGAGGATCTCATTACGCGCACCATCCTGGCAATGCGCACCTGCGAGCAATGAACGCGGCAGGGGCAGTACAGGCAGGGCTGTGGGCTGTGAACGCTTGTGAACGCCGCAGGGCAAGGGCTTGTGAACGCCGCAGGGCGCAGGGCAAGGGCTTGTGAACGCCGCGGGGCACGGGTGTTTACTTTTTGATTACAATGTGTTACGATGAACAAAATGTTGTGAACTGATATTCACCGAATGCCGAAATGGGCAAAAAACGGTATAGCAAAAGAGCACGACGTAAGGAGGTGCACGATGGATCAATTAAAACCAAGAGAGCAGAAGATTTATGATTTTATGAAGAAGGAGACGATGAAAAAGGGCTATCCGCCGACAGTGCGGGAGATCTGTACCGCGCTGGAGATCAAGTCGACGTCAACGGTGCACAAGGATATCGCAAGGCTTGAGCAAAAGGGTTATCTGAAAAAGGATCCGGCCAAGCCGCGCGCGATCATGTTCACGGACCGCTCGTTTGATACCTATATCGCGAATGTGGATCTGTCGCGCGAGGAAGTGCTCGACATCCCGATCGTCGGGCAGATCGCGGCAGGCACGCCGATAACGGCCGAGGAAAACGTAAGCGGGTTTTTCCCTGTGCCGGCCGCCTACGCAAAGGGCGAAAATTTCATGCTTACCGTCAGAGGCGACAGTATGATCGGCGTTGGGATATTCGACGGCGACAAGATCCTGGTCCGTATGGGCAGCGAGGCGAGCAACGGGGAGATCGTCGTTGCGATGCTGCAGGGGTTTGAATCCGAGGCCACGGTCAAGACCTACTATAAGGAAGGCGATATGATCCGGCTGCAGCCCGAAAATGACGCGTTCACGCCTATCATCGTAAACGATGTACAGATACTGGGCGTGGTGAAGGGCGTGTTCCGGTATTTGAATTAGCTGCGTTATTTGACTCAGGCCAGGATTTTTTCGACGGAATCCGACGCCATGGCGGAGACGAGCCCGTTGTACCTTAGGCGGAAGCTGACGGTATCTCCGGGCTTGTATGGTTTTTTGCAGTCGGTGACATCGGCTATCAGGCAGTCGCTTGTATCGCCAAGAATCTTGATGTCCTTGTCGAGCGGCACAAGGTATTTTGAGAAAACGTCCTGTTTCCCGACGGCAACCAAGGCGCGTTTCCTTATGCCTTTATCGCAGAACGCGGGGTCGTCTTCGATGGGCGTCGCCCCGGGCGCGCGGCTTCCCCATGGCACAGATGGCTTTTCCTTGACTTCGATGATTTCCGCGTTGAGTGTGAAAACGTCGCAGCGCGCGCCTTCAAAAGGCACGTCGTAGCATACGATATTTCCAAGAAGTATGGCTTCGCCGATGCGCAGGTGGTTTATCCTGGCAGGCAGGCGGCCTTCGGCGAGCATTTTGACAGAGCTGCTGCTGCCGCCGGAAATCACGGGCAGGCGGATACCAAGTGTTTGTTCGATCATATCCGCGGCCTTGGCCAGCTCTGACATATTGTTTTCATCCGGGACGATCTCGCTCATGGATGACAGATGCGTGCCGATCCCGTGAAGGGTGATGCCGGGCATTGAAAGGCATGCCTTGCAAAGGGGGATGACTTCATCGGGCATGCAGCCTTCGCGAAGCTCGCCGAGTTCCAGCATGACTACGGCCTTATGAGGGCGCCTGGCAGCGGCCGCGGCCTCAGACAGGCGCTTTAAAACGGACAGCTCGCTTACAAGGCTTACGTCCGCAAAGCGCACGACGTCGTCGGCTTCACTGATGAGCGGGGAGCGTATGAGCCATTTTTCGGCCGGCAGGTCCTCGAATTTTTTCAGGTTCCGCACATTCGCTTCGCATATACTGTCCGCGCCGTTTTCCACCAGCAGTCCCGCGAGGCCCTTGTGTCCTGCCAGGCCCTTTGTCACAACGCTCATCGAAACACCTTTCTCTTTTGTAAGTGTTTCAAGGACAAGCAGGTTGTGCAGGAGGGCATGCCTGTCTACTGCAAGTGAAGTGGTCATTTCGGCCTCTCTTTCGCGTCGTTGAATGCCTGAATCGCTTTGGCGGACGCGAGTTCAAGGCCGAACAAAGCGCGGTCGAAGCGAAGCGCATCCTGTGGCAGGACCGGCGATCTGCGTATAAAGGCCTTTCGGATCAGATTGAGCGTGAGCCACGGGTTTTTGATAAGGACGGGCCCAAGGGCGTTTGTAAATATTACACCACTTTTAACTGCCCCCTCCGACGGCCCTCCGTTGTTTCCGTATCCGTAAACCTTCTGCCCAAAGGGGTTTTGGCCCTTTGCAAGCTCGATACTCATCATCTGGATCTGAAGCCCGTAGACCGTCGTGTCTTCCGCTGTACGGAAAATCAAATCGTCGCCTATCACGGCCTTGCGTTCACGGCATTCCATGTCCAAAAGGCCCAGGCCTTGTATGCGGCTTCCGTCAACACGGACGGTCTCATTGCCAAGCGCCGCGCCGCTCGTCCCTGTGGCGAACAGGACCCCGCCGTTTTCCGTATAGTTCTTGAAATCCGCGTACTTCCTTGAAAGGGCGCCGACGACCTGGGGCATGACGGCGAGCTCTCCGGGGCCCAGGACCACGATATCCACAGAGTCCAGCCAGAACATATCCTTGATCCTGCTTACGCGCGTCACCTTTGCCTCGATCCCGTACAGGCTGCAGACGCGGACAAGCGCCATGACATTGCCGCGGTCGCCGTGCAGGTTCAGCACATCGGGCCACAGCCACAGGATATTCAGTTTTTTATCCGCCCAGCTCACCTTGCATGCTCCTTTAGCTTTTCATACTTTTTGATCCATGTGATCAGGTAGATGTTTTCCGACTCGCATTCAGCGATGGTTGCCAGGATTCTTTCATCGTCATCAGTGTCCACGATAGCGATATTTTCTTCCGGGAATCCCGCGTACCTTAAGCGGTTTGCGGTATCGCAGCCTATCGTGGCGCCGAAGCAGATGCAGCGCTCAACGCCGCTTCTTAGCAGCGGTTCAAAATTGCAGTCGAAAGTATAAAACGTATTGCTGTAATGCGGCACAATGTCGTCGACTACGGCAGGTCCGAAGACAAAGACTTTCGGATCCTTGTCCTCTGCCATAGTGTCGATCGCGCTTTGCAGCGTCTCAGGGTTCTCCTGTTTTATGCGCATGAAGCGGATCTCCTTGCCGGCGTATGTGAAGGACTCCATACGGCCGCCTATATTTGTGAAAGTCTCAAACGCCTGCTTCATGAGGTCCTGTTCCAGGCCGAGGTTCTGTATGAGGCAGATGCAAAGAGCGTAATTGTACAGGAAGAACGCGGCGGGGTACGCGAAATGATAGTTTTCGCCTTCCACGCTGAAAACCTGATCCCTGTAGTCGACGCAGTCGATCAACAGATCCGGCTTCTTGTCGGACTTGAAACCGCAGGACGGGCAATGGAAGACGCCGACCCCCGCAATATTGTAATGCGTGAATACGAGCGCGTCATGGCACATGGGGCAGGGCATGGTGACGCCCCATTCAGCTTCCGTTTTTGAAGCGCGCGCGTTTTTGGCGACCCCGAAAGAAAGGACGCATGCGCTTTCCTTGGCCCCTGCGCCAAGTGACTTTGCGCGTGGCTCGTCGTTGTTCACATAGAGGGTGAAATTTTCAAGGCCGCCTATGGCCGCTTTGAATTTCTGGTAGATATAGTCCGGATCCCCGTTTCGCTGCACCTGGTCTTTTTGGATATTCGTGATGCAAAGATGTCCGGGTTTAAGATCCTTTGCAACGATGGCAAGGCTGCGCTCGTCGATTTCAAGTACCAGGTACCCGCCCGTGAAACGCCCGCCTGCCGTGGAGTTTTTTATAAGGGCCGTTGCCACTCCAGTCTGCATATTGGCGCCCTCAATATTGGAGCAGACGGGGTGCCCGGCAGTCTTTAAGGCATGTACGACCATGTTGTTTGCCGTGGATTTGCCGTTTGTGCCGGTGATGAAGACAGTTTTGGCGGGATCGATGCCTTTGAAATGCCGCAGGAAAAGAGGGTCGAGCTTCAGCGCGACGGCGCCGGGCAAATTGCTGCCGCGGCCGGGGGATATGGATTTGCAAGCGGCCAGGCAGAGCTTTCCCGCCGCGAGCGCCAAAGCAAACCTGGGACCGTTCATCGCGCCACCGCCTTCCTGCCTGCCCCGGCCCCTGTTTCAAAATAGCCCTTGACTATTTCCCGCTCGTCTATCGGAGTGAGTTCGCCGAAGACTTCTTCATAAAGAACGTTGCCTTTGCCTACGAGAAGGACGAGGTCGCCCTCCCCGGCCATGCCCAGTATCTTTGGGATGGAGACATGCCGGTCACGGATGATTTCGTATTTCCCCGCGCCGCCCCCGCGCTCGATCCCTTCTGCTATGTCGGCCAGGATCCTGTCAGGGTCGTCTGTCCTGGGGCTTGCGTCAGACAGTATTGTATAGTCGGCGTCCCTGCCCAGTATCTCGCCTGAGTCGAAGCGCCTGAGATGCGCGCGGTCGCCTTCAAGGCCGAAGACGCAGAGTATGCGCCTGGGCCCGTATGATTTTGCCGTATCCATCATGGCTTCCATACTGAGCCTGTTGTGCGCAAAGTCTATGAGCACTGTATAGGGCGCGGGCACGTCCACATGTTCCATCCTGCCTGCGCAGGAAGCATCGGCAAGGCCCGCCGCTATATGTTCCTTGTCGATCCCGAAGTGGTCGGCGATGCATATCGCGCCCAGGGCGTTTTCCGCGTTGAATCTGCCGGGTATGTCGATCCGCATTTTTCGCCGCCAGGATGGCGCTGCGCAGATGAACTCCACGGACATGCGGTTTTTGTTGCGGGTGAGCGAGACGTCTTCGGCCGCGTAGTCCGGCGCGCTGCCGCCATGCACGAAAGAACCAGGCGCGCTGCCGCCATGCACGGAAGAACCAGGCGCGCTGCCGTCATGCACGGAAGAACAAGGCGCGCTGCCGCCCTGGGCATGAGAAAATCCGTAGGTACGGATCAGCTCCCCTGGCACGCCTGAAACGATGTCGTCAAACAGCTCGGCGTCCCGGTTGACGTAACATATTTTGCATTGGTCAAAAATACTTTTCTTACAGGCGAAATAATGCTCAAAGCTGTCGTGTTCGGTTTTTGAAATATGATCCGGCGAGATATTCGTATAGAGCGCGGCGTCGAAGACGATGCCGTCTGTGCGGTGCATCATGAAACCCTGCGAGGTCGCTTCCAGGAAGCAGTATTCGACGCCCGCGTCGGCCATGTCTTTCAGAAACCCGTGGAGGACCCAGGACTCAGGCGTGGTATTGAGGAGTTTCTTGTAGAAACCTGGGTACATTACGCCGTTTGAGCCGATGAGGGCGACTTTTTTGCCGGCTTTTTCAAATATGGATCTGAGCATATATGAGATAGTCGTCTTGCCCTTTGTGCCTGTGAGCGCTACGAATTTGAGCCTTCCTGCCGGGTCGCCGAAAAAACGCTGCGACAGCAGCGCCAGGGCGCGCCTGGTGTTTTCCGTAAGCAGTATAGAGGCGTCGCTTAAACCCGAATCGGGGATGGAGCTTACAAGGAAGACGCGGCAGCCGCGCCCGTAAGCGTCGGGGATGAAGCTGTGCCCGTCCAGCGATTTGTCGTTTGCGCCCGGAAGCGCCGCGAATAGCGTTCCGGCCCCGGCGTTGCGGGAGTCAAAGACGATTTCCTTTACATCTGTGTTTGCGTCGCCGCGTACCAGTTCTATAGGCAGTCCTTCTGCCAATTGCCCGAGTGTCATGTCGAAATTATACACTAAAATCCAAGAGAATACAGCGCGGGAGTTTTTGCAGGGGCGCCGGTGGTTTTTTACGGGGACGGCGGATGTTTTTGCTGGCCGGCCTGAACATATTTGCGGGAACTTTTGTTTTATTGTGGAAAACAGGCGCCGTATATGAGATAATGGCGCAAGGAAACACCGGTTTGGATCGGAGGAGTATGTGAGCACTTTGGTTGTCATTCTATTGGTCGTTGTCGCTGCTGAGGCGGCTGTGATCCTTGTGGCGTTTGTGGCAAAAAAGAAGGACGGCGGCGAGGCGGAAGCCATAGCCATAGCTGAAACCGCTGCCGCGATACTGTCGCGTGAACTCAGGGCGCAGCGGCAGGAGGCCATGGAGGAGGCTGCGCGGCAGCGCCGGGAGGGCCTGGCCATGTCGCGCGAGCAGCGCCAGGAGCTGCTTTCGATCATCAGCGAGAACAATACACAGACCGCCTGGCTGATACAGAATTCATCTGAGGCGACAGGCAACACGCTTTTGCGCTTCGGGCAGGACCAGCAGAAAAGCCTGCTGAACATGCAAAACGCGATGCAGAGGGGCCTGCTGGACATGCAGGCTTCGATCCGCGACAAGGTCGACGAGCGGCTTGACGCAATCCAGAGGTCCAACGAGCAGAAGCTGAACGAGATGCGCAGGACAGTGGATGAGAAACTCGAAGCGACCTTAAACACGCGGCTCAAGAACAGTTTCGACACGGTCAGTCAGCAGCTTGAGGCCGTCAACATCAGGCTCGGGGAAATGAGCAGCGTCGCCGAGAGCGTATCCAGCCTGAACAAGACGCTGTCAGGATCCAAGACGAGGGGGATACTTGGCGAGCTGCAGCTGTCGCAGATCATTGAGGATATGCTCCCGGGCCACCTTTATGAGCATGAGGCGAAGATGCAGGAAGACGAAGGCGCGCGCGTGGAATACGCGGTAAAGCTGCCGGGGCAGGAGGAAGACGGGTTTGTCTACCTGCCGATCGACAGCAAGTTCCCGCTGGACGACTATTACAGGCTTATGGAGGGTTTTGAGAAGGGCGACCCGGGCGCTGCGGCCGATGCCAGGAAGGCGTTGCTCGCGCGTATCAAAGCCTTTGCGGGAGATGTCCGCAAAAAATATATCAACCCGCCGCGCACGACCGACTTCGCGGTTGTATTCCTGCCTACAGAAGGGCTCTATGCCGAGGCTGTCAGGGACGCGGCCTTCTTTGAGGACCTGCGCAGGCAGGGGATAATGCTCGCAGGGCCCATGACGCTTTCGGCCTTGCTTTCGTCGCTCCTGGTAGGCTTCAAGACGCTGCAGATACAAAAAGGCGCGGTAGAGATACAACAAACGCTGGAAAAAGCAAAAACGGAGTTTGGCAAATTCGGCAGTGTGCTTGTCAATGCGCAAAACCGCATAAAGAAGACCGGCGAAGAGCTTGACACCCTCGTCGGCACACGGACAAGGATGATCAACCGGGCGCTGAAAAATGTGCAGACATACAATTTCCGGGAGGTTGACGGGCTGTCTGACGGGGGGGCGTACCCGTGTGAGGGACCGTTTGGGGATGAGGCCTACATTGAAGAGGGGCTGCCTGACGGGCTGTCTGACGGGGGGACGTACCCGGGGGAGGGGCCGTTCGAAGAGGGCGCCGAAGAGGATGATGGCGTGGACGAAGACGCTGTCATTTCCGATGATGACGCCGATCTGTAGGGTCCCAAGCCGGCTTGACGATGGCCTGGTATAAAAGCCGCAACAATATCCTGCTCATCGCATTCTGCCTGATGCTCGCCTCTTTGGCGTTCAGGCTATTCCAGCTTGCCGGGCCGGAGGGGCGGGAGTGGGCGCAGGCCGCGGCTGACAACACCATCAAAACAGTATCGACGAGCGCGCCACGCGGCAATATCTACGACCGCAACGGCGTCCTTTTGGCGGCGTCGCGCTCTGTCTTCGCCATCGAGTTCTCGCGCGGCGGCATGCCGGCCAAAGATGTCAATGAATCATTGCGGAAGGCTATCCGCATACTCGACAAGCACGATGAGGCTTATATAGACGATTTTCCGATCCGCATCGCAGAGGACGGCTCATTCTTTTTCCGGCAGGCGAAGGAGCTTGACGAGTGGCGGGAGCAGGAGGGCCTGCCTGCGGGGATGGCGGCGCAGCAGGCGTTTTCGGAGATCCGGCGCAGGTACAGCATCCCGGAAGGCTTGGACAACTTTGATGCCTCACAGGAGCTGTATGACCGCTACGGGGTGAGCGTGCCTGTGATACTTGACAATATGGAATACACCCGCGACGCCGAGCGCAGGCTTTTCCTTGAGATGTTCGGGCTGCCTTCCGGGACGGGGGCCGGCGCGGCTTTTGCGGCAATCCGCGGCTATTTCGGCATAGATGATATGGAACCCCGCGCAGAGGACCTGGAGGCGAGAAAGATACTTACCGTCAGGTACAGGCTGGCGCTTCAGGGGTTTATGCGTTATCTGCCTGTTGAGATAGCCCCCGACGTCAAAAAGGAAACCGTCCTGGAAATCGAAGAAAACCTTCACAATATGGAAGGTGTAAGCGCGCTGCCCAAGACGCAAAGGGTCTACCCCAGGGGGGATGAGGCCAGCCATGTCATAGGCTATATGGGAAAGATACCCGCGGCAGAGATCGACAGGTATGTCAATGAGCTGGGCTACAGGGCCTCCGACCTTGTAGGGCAGTACGGCATCGAACGCGGCCTGGAGGATGTTCTTCGGGGGAAATACGGCGCAAAGACGATCCAGGTCGACGCTGCGGGCAGGATACTTAAGCAGATCGGCGAGGAGGCTATGGCTGAGCGGGGGCAGGACGTTGCGCTGACGATCGATATCTTATACCAGAAGCGCGTGAAGGAGGATCTTTTGCGCGGGCTTTCGGCCGTGCAGGAGGGCGGGGTGTATGAGAGCCGGTTTGGGAACTATAAGATTCCGGCAAAACATCCGGGCGCGACTGTAGGGGCTGCTGTTGTGCTGGACGCAAAGACCGGCGAGCCGCTCGCCATAGTCAATTCAGATGACTTTGACCCGAATGTGTTCGCGGGCGGGATCTCCTCCCCGGACTGGGCCGCGCTCCAGCCTGAGAACCCAAGAGATCCGCTTTCGCCCAGGCCGCTTTACAACTGGGCGACGAGCACGTCCGTGCAGCCGGGCTCGACGTTCAAGCCGCTTGTCGCGATAGCCGCGCTTGAGTCGGGCCTGGACCCGGACCGCACGATATACGACCCGCATTCGATGAAGATCGGCGGCACGGAGGTCAGCTGCCTGGGCTCGCACGGGGCGGTCAACCTCTTTTCCGGGATGCAGGCGTCATGCAATTTCTATTTTTACGGGGCGGGATCGGGGCGCGACTGGGCGCGCGGCGCTGAGGATCTCGGGTACGCGGGTGATATCACCGTGGACAGGATCATTGATTACGCAACACAATTCGGGCTTGGCGCCGGATCCGGCATAGAGATCGAGGAGGGCTTTGTGCCTGCGCCGACGTCCGGAAGCAAGCTGAAAGGCGCGGAGGGGATGCTTCGGAACTGGCTTATCGGGCAATGTGAATACATCTTTTCGGAGCAGGCGCTGAAAAGCAAACCGGCCGTGCTTGACGCGATCGACGAGATCGTGGGCTGGACGGAGGAAAACCCGGAGGCGGACGAGATCGCGGCGCGGATGGTACGGCTGGGCGTCAGGGAGGAGGAGGCCGCGGGGGCAGCCTGGGAATGCAAATACAGCTTTTATGAATACGCGAAGTGGTCGGCTGCCGACCAGCTCTTCATCTCTATAGGGCAGGGGGAAAACGCGTACACGCCGCTCCAGATGGCGCACTATATGGCGACGATAGCGACAGACGGCATGAAGAACAGCCTCAGCCTTGTCAAAGCGACCGGGGATGGGGGCGAAGCTGTGCGGCCGCCGGGCGAGCAGGCTGACGTGGACCCCGAAAACACAAGGCTCGTACGGGCCGCCATGCGCCGTGTCGTGACGGGCGGCACGCTAAGCATCTTCGGCAGCCTGCCGGTCACCTCGGTCGGCAAGACAGGGACGGCCGAGCGCGAGGGGCGCGTCGACCCGCCCGATGAAGCAGCGTATATGCAGGAGCATCTTTCCGCCATCAACCCCGCGCTTGCCTGGGAGGATGTGGAGGCGGAGATGGAGCGGCTCATGAAGGAGTTTCCCGGCGTCTACGACAACAGGGACACGGCCGTGCGCCGCGCCGTTTTGAACCTTTCGGGCCGGGATTTCAGCAGGGACAGGCTCGATATGTTCAAGCCGGAGTACGACCATTTTTCATGGGTCGTGGCCCTGGCGCCCGCCGAGGATCCGCAGATCGCAGTAGCGCTCCTTGTCGTGCAGGGGGGGCTTTCGAGCAGCGTGACGCCGATAGCCAGGGAGATCATCGGCGACTGGTTTGACCTTAAGGAAGCAAGGCTCGCAGCGGGCCTTGAAGGCACGGACTGGGACGCTTTTTTCGCGATGAACAATGATGAACGTGAGAGGTACGCGGCGCGCGTATCGGCTATCGCCCCGGAGGATGCTCCGAGGCTTTCCGGGGGGTGATAACCGAATAAATTCGGGACAA
>Ga0082212_10000809_pt1 | contig 45763 bp, 38 predicted proteins | sample TergutNt197P3_FD_71548 | JGI IMG/M metagenome (GOLD analysis project Ga0082212, IMG submission 71548) | Neocapritermes taracua P3 segment gut microbial communities from Petit-Saut dam, French Guiana - Nt197 P3 | ecosystem: Host-associated > Arthropoda: Insects > Digestive system > Gut ... | reverse complement strand
GTATTTTACAGAACACTAGCGAATTCAATTCCATTTGGGAAGCTCAGGAAAAATTGCCTGAAGTTTTTTAGATTTGCTTCGGAAAAACCTGTTCCCAGAATATCAGTTAAATAGCGGGATAGATTGACAATGAGATAATCGCCATATTCGGCACGGGACTTGCCTTTTTGTTCATACTCAACAATCCGCCTGCCGATTTGCCAATTGGTCTGAATCATTACGGTATTAACTGTTTTATAGGCAGTTTCTCTGGCTTTATGCAAAATGCCCGCAACTTCGGCAAAGAATATTTTATCTTGCCTGGTTACTGTAATAGCAGTGGTTACTTTTTTAGCCATTGGCAACCTCTGATTGAATACCGTTGAAATTGGTTACATTCAAACATTCCATATTTTATTCTCCTAATATTATATGAAAATAAAACCATTTGTTTCTATGTGCCATCTGGATTAGGCAGTAATCTTGATATATCAGACAAAGGTTCACATCTGGACTTTGGTACTATTTTTGTATTTATAGACATTTCTCCTAAAATACGAGTAATATTCATTTTCTTTTCGGTATAATCATCGTTTCCATTGTTATCAACATAGTAATAAATTTTAATATTCATACAGTTTTCATGTTCAAATAGTAGTTTTAATAATGTTCTATCGGAAATTCCGCATGAATGCCCCATAATAAGAATTTCATATTTTTCAGAATTTATAAATGATTGTAGCTGTGTAATGTTATCATTATAATAATATGATTTTATGTTTTGGAGAAAATCATTGCCTTTTTCTAATAGTGATTTTTGCTTTTCATCTGCATTATCATCATAACCAAAAATAATTGGATTATCAGATTTATTTATTTCTCCATGAATGTGAATACATTTAACATCTTTTTTTGTTCCATTTTTTAATTCATCAACATATTGTTGCTCTGTATTTGTATAATTAAAACTTAAAAATAAAGTTTTATCGCTTGATGTTGCTTGTATTCCATTATTAATACTGTTGTTAATAATAAATGAATCAATCAAATTATTTATGCTTTGTAATGGAGGTCTTTTTCTTGATATTTCTGAAATTAAATATTTCTCCAACTCTTTTTTAATTAATATAAATTCTTTATTAAGTTCAACAATACTTCTTTCTCCTGTAGAACATTCAATTAATGCTTTATAATATTCTATTTCTATATCAACCCATTTATTTAGTGATAAATTACTTGTAATTTGAAAAAGAAATTGATTAGTGAATTTATAATTCCTATTTGCATTTGCTCCAATAAACATTAAAAAAGAATTCATTTTTTCTTGACCATATTTTTCTAATATTTCCTTTGGAATTTCCTTAGGAGTGTACTTGAGTTCAAATAAAGATATAACTTCATCATCAGGTTGAAAATAAATATTACAAGTACCTTTTGTTTTTAATTCTTTTTCCTCATTCAAATAAGCTGTTATAAATTTATTAGCTTTACTCTCCCAGAAATCATCAATAAAATGCTTATAACTTGTTTTATAGCCATGCGCTAAATCGAAACCATTTCCGATAAGTATTATTCTGTTCATATTATTCCATTAAAAACCCATATTCAAATACTTTTGGTGTAATTTTCTCTGCTAATAATGATAAAGCCTGACGTAATTCCTTTATCAAGTCATTGTAAGTATCATCACCACTCTTGTTATTCATCTTGCCGCTATCATCTCTACCTTGAAAAAATTCTCTAATATCATACAAGCTTGCATTTACATTTGCAGAGGGTTGCGAGTGATAGTATTTCCATAATTTCTTACCAGCTTTAAATACTGATTTAGCTTCATTAGAAAATACTAACGCTTTCTTTTTTGTTTTCTTTTTTTCTGAAAATAAATCGTCTGAAAATGTATCTGAAATCTTGCCATTGATAAAATCATTCATAAAACTACTCTCAAAATTCGTCTTTGCGTTTACTTCTTGTGCAGTGTAAGGTATCCAATGATTTATTCCTTCTATTGATTTTACAATATTACTTTGATCAAATAATGCAAAAGTTAGGCAATTAGATTTAAAAACATCGTCGTTTTCCCATTTAGAATTTGGAAATAAATATTGATCTCTATCGTTTATCCATGTTTGTTTAATAACTTTTCTTACACTTAGAAATATAGCATTTTGAATGAGGTTTTCTCCCGATATTTTACTTGCATTTGATGCTTTTAGTACACTTTCAGAGGGTTGGAGCGTTATAAAAACAACATTGTTATTTTGTACATCTCCACTTCCTCTAACTAAATACGCAATCGGGTTATTTTGAATATTAAATTGTCTTAACCAATCTTTGAGATTTAAACTTTGTGGGGCAAACATATTTTTTTGACCAATATGTGTAGAGTCATGATCAAATATATCTGCTTTAATGCTTTTAAATGGAGATTCAATTTGAGTGTTCCAGATAAAAAAACCTATTGGAAATTTGCCTTTGACATTATCAAAAGTTTGAGATGGGACAATGAACATTTTTTCTAGGTTAGCAAGAAAATGTTTTCTGAATTCTTTATAATGATTGCCTTGTAATATTTTAACTTTTGAGAAATTACCGATATAACAACCATTTAGTTCTTTATATATTCTAAATAAAAATTGAACAAATAGTTCTTTGGATGCTTGATTCAGGAAAACTTCATATTTTTCTTTAATTTTACTAACGGCAACATTTTTTTTATGTTTTGAATCAGTACTAGATATAGTTTTTGAGGATGTCGCTTCCGCATAAGGGGGATTAATATAAATAATAAGTTTTTTTCGCTTCTTTTCACTTTTAATAATATCATGCAAACCTTTTGGCAATTTTGTAAAATCATCGTTCAAAAAATCGAATTGAAAAACATGGTCTTCAAGTAAATTTGCCCCATGTTTTATGCGGTCTTTCATTACATCAACATCGGCTTTATCAAGGGTTGATGCAAAAATATTATATTTTTCAGTTAGTCCGGCTAAAAGATTTCCAGTTCCAGCAGCACAATCCCAAACATAGTATTCATCCTGCCAGTTTTCACCTAAGGTATCGGCGATATATTTTTGCGATAGTTCTACCCATTGTTTCGGGGTAAAAAATGAACCTTTACGCTCCCTAATATCCTGCGGTACAAGTAAATCCCTACGGTTTATAATATAATCCCAATATTCTTCCAGCGGGGGGCGTTCATATCTATCCCAAAATTCCTTATGGGCTTTTTGATTGTCATTAAATCCGACTTCTTTGTACAAAGAAAAACCCGCATTATCGAATTTTTTATCAAACTTATACTGGTTATTCATTAAAATAACAAAGAGTTTATCTTTTAGAGTGTAATTGTCTTTGGAGAGCAAATCGGCAAGGAAAAAATCACCGTCTATGATACCTGATTTTTTTACCAGAGACCAATCAATGGCAATACTCTTTTTTACCTTTTCAAGCCATTTGCTGTAAATAATTACGAAGTTGTTTTTATTTATCTGAAATTTGGCGGTTATATTTCCGGCTACCAGATTGTTATTTATAAAATCGACAATTTCTTTTTCATCCGTATCGAAGTCAAAAATGATAATGTTCTTCTTTGACAGTTTTTCAATTTTCTTTTTGGTCTTAAGAAAATCTGAAGTTGTATGATTGCTTGCGGTGGCATTCCAGTTTACGTCATTGTCATTGAAAATCGGCAATATGTCGTGAAAAGGAACAAACGCTATTTTGGCGGTATCAAAACAGGCAATGTAAGGCGGGGGTAAGTGTTCACCTTTTTCATAGGTTTTTTTGATAGTAAAAACTAACTGTGTGAGCATTGCGGAAATATCGGCGATGCCTTTTTTGCTTTCTGCCCATAGGTAGTGGCGTTTCCAGATATTGTCTTTTAAGGTTTTTGCTTCTGTTACAATAAAGTCGATATTTCCAATATTCGGTTCATAGGCATATTTTGAGGCGTTGAAAAAATCACGGAACACTGCCGCTTTAAAAGTTTCTTCCTTCTGTATGCTGCTATAATTTGCCACTTATTTAGCCTTAACCATGATATTACACTTTACGGTAATTCTATCACACCCTGTGATACCATGCCACTACCCGCCCTTCAATCCGTATGTCGTTCAGTTCATCACCCGAAAAGCGGCGGGGTTCGTAATTTGGGTTTGCGCTTTTCAATTCGATGGTCTTGTTGGCGGGATTAAAATCAACCCGCTTAACTAACAGTGTATTATCAACGGAGATCACATATATTCCGTTTCCCTCGGTCTGTTTGATGTTAAAAATGACAATATCTCCATTATTGATATGCTCTCCAATCATGCTGTCCCCCGAAACATAGACGGCTTTCAGGTTTTGGGGGTTGTGGGGTCGCAAAAAGTCATGGAGAACGGGGATATACTGTTTTTCGATGTAATCTTCTATTTCGCGCCCATACCCTGCGGCGGCTTCCTGATTATACAGTTCAATTTCTACGGTTTCGGCTTCCAGGCCGGACTGCCCTTTGCCGTATATCAGCCAATTAAGGTTTACATTGTAGATGGTGGAAAGCCGCTCCAGCACTTCCCTGGAGGGTTTTTGCATGCCTCTTTCTATGTGGTGGCTGTGGGAGCGGGAAATCCCTATGCTTTCGGCAAAATCGGTTTTGGATAGGCCGGACTTTTCCAGGATAAATTTGTACCTTTCCGCCTCGTTTTTCATTGACAACCCCTATACACTTGTTTATAATTTATATACACTATGTTATTATATTGCAACAGGCCGATTATGTATAGAGGTTATTATGGCGGAAATTTTAATTGGAACAAGCGGGTATTCCTACCATGAATGGGTGGGAACGGTGTACCCGGAGGGGACAAAACCAGGCGACTATCTGTCCTGTTATGCGGGGCTGTTTCCCACGGTGGAACTCAATTTTTCCTACTATACCATGCCAAAGCCTGAAAATTTGGCGAAAATGCTGGTTGACGGGGGGCAAAACCTCCGATTTTCGATAAAAGCCCATAAAACCCTTACCCATGAGATAAATCCCAGCCTGTGGGAAGGGGAAGCGAAGACCTACCTTACGGCGATAGAACCTATGCTTGGGGCGGGGCGGCTGGACGCTGTTCTGTTCCAGTTTCCCTACTCATTCAAGTACGAGGACGAAAACAGGCGGTATTTGGACAGACTTTTGAAAGTTTTTAAGGACGTTCCGGCGGCGGTGGAATTCAGAAAATCGGACTGGTACACCGGAAAGGTAATCGACGGTATGAAAAGCCGTAACGTGCCGCTGGTGTCCCTCGATATGCCGGATTTGCCGAAACTGCCTCCTACTATGGACGTTGTAACGGCTCCGCTGGCCTATATACGGCTCCACGGCCGGAATAAGGAAGCGTGGTGGGGAAAAGATGACCATGCTCGATACGACTATTTGTATACGGATAAGGAAGTTGAGGCTTGGGCGGACAGGATAAAACGGATTACCGAACAGGCGAAGCGGATTTTGGTTTACTTTAATAATCACCCGCTCGGCAAGGCCGCACGAAACGCGATTAGACTAGGGCAAATGTTAAATAACAAATGAAGGGAGGCATTTTTTTATTTGTTATTTATTATTTATTTATTAATTAACATGATTGTTCACTTGAACGTAGTCGGCTTTAAGGCGGCGGTGGCGGCGGCTAAAGACAAAACCCTGCGGGGTCGGCCTTATGTGATTGCCGGGGCAACCGGAGGGCGTTCTCTTGCCCTGGACTGCTCGCCGGAAGCGATTAGGGAAGGGATTACGCCGGGCATGGCTCTTGCTGTTGCGGAACGGAGAATAAAAGATTTGACGGTACTCCCGCCCGATGTTCCGGCTTACGAAACAATGAACAGGGAACTTGAGCGGGTGGCGGCTCTGTACGCTCCGTTATGGGAAAACGACGGGGCGGGAAATGTGTATTTGGATATTACCGGAACTACGGGACTGTTCGGGCCGCCTTGCGATTGCTCAAGCCGTATACTGCGAGAAATAATAGACCATACACAGATACGCCCTGCGGCGGCGGTTGCGTCCAACAAATTGGTCTCGAAAGTGGCGACAAGAACGATACGTCCGACTGGCTTAATTCAGGTGCACAACGGAACCGAAGCGGAATTTATGTCCCATCAGGACATACGGATATTGCCGGGCATGGGGCAGAAACTTTTAAAAACTGCGGCGATAACGGGTATTCGGGAAATTGGGGAAGTTGCGGCATTAACGGTAACGGAAGCCCTTGCCCTGTTCGGCAAGCATGGGGCGGTTCTGCGGAATATGGCTCAGGGGATAGACGGAAGCAGAATAGAAGAACGAAGCAGGGAAAGGCGAATAACCGGGCAGGCCGATTTTGATGAAAATGTCATTGACGATACGGCTGTTCGGGGGGCGATAGAAGCGTTGGCGGAATTTGGCGGCCTTGCAATGCGGCGGGATAAATTAGGGGCAAGCGTCGTTAATCTGGCTGTTGTCTATGCTGACGGCGTGAAAGCGGAGGGGCGGGAAAAACTGAAACGGCCTTTGGTTTTTGATCGTGATATTGCGGCAACAGCAGAACGCATTTACTACAAGGCGGCGGTACGCCGGATAAGAATTAGGTCTATCGGTTTATGCCTTGAGGGTCTTGCTCCTTTGGGATTTGAAGTTGATTTGTTTGAACCGGAAACGGATATTAGAAAACAAAGATTGCAGGAAGCAGTAGACAAAATACAAAACCGTTACGGAGCGGGAAAGATTACAAGGGGGCTTTGCTTAAAATCGGCATCCATGCCGATTTTAAGCATTGGAGTTTCGCCTATGGCAAAACTCCAGCTAAAGCAATAGATACAGCGGCATCCTGCCGCCTTAAGCAGAAAGGAACATAGAATGCACATTAGGCTTGGGCTGGTATCGGCTTATTCTCTCCTGTACGGAGTGCATATGCCTGAAAAACTTTTAGATCGTGCGGCTTCTTTCGGAGTTACAACGGTTTCGGTTTGCGATTTGAATAATCTGTACGGGGTGCATACCATTCTTGAGGCGGCAAAAGAGAGAGGTATTAGGCCGGTTATCGGAACTGTATTAATGTGGAATGACGAATGTGGAATGTGGAATGGGAAATGGGGAATGCAGAGTGGTGAAAAAAAAGTTTACTGTTTTGTGGAGAATAGGGCGGGATTTTCACGATTGTGTGAATTGCTTACATTGCGGAATAAAGACAAAGAGCATTTTAACCCATTGCCCTTATTGCGGGAAAACTCAGGGGGGCTGGTGCTGGCTTCCGATGATGAAGGGGTTTTGGAATTTCTTTTTGGGCGGGTAAAAAATTTGTATGGGGCGGTAACACCTGCTTCTTTTAGGGCTGTAAGCCCTGGCCGCAGGCTTGGTATTCCGCTTGCCTTTTTAGATGACGCTCTATTTTTGGAACAGTCGTCTGCGGAGCAGTCGTTAGATTTACAGGTTCATCGTGTTTTAAGGGCAATCGGGCTTCTGAAAACCGTGGGTAATTTGAAAAATGAAGATACCGCTGATAAAGAAAGGGTACTGCGTTCTTCAAAAGAACTTCACCGCCGGCTGGTGCAATGGCCGGAGGCGGTCAAGGGAACCGAAGCAATAGCGGGTATTTGCACTTTGGATGATTTGTTTGACGGCTGGATTTTTCCGGGATACGAAACAAATAATAAATATCAAATAATAAATAATAAAGAGGAAATATTTAAGGAGCTAAAGGAACGTGTTTATAACGGTAATGCTATGCGGTATGGGGAATTGGGAGAAAGAGAAATTGGCCGCATAGATTATGAATTGGGCATAATTAAAGAGAAAGGGTTTTCATCATATTTCCTGACCATAGACGATATTGTAAAAATGGCTAAGGCTTCCTTTGGCAGCCAACGGACTTGCGGCAGGGGTTCCGGTGCGGCTTCCATTGTATCTTACGGTTTGGGCATAACCAATGTAGACCCGCTGCGGCATAACCTGTATTTTGAACGGTTTCTAAACCCCGCACGGCCTGACCCGCCTGATTTGGACATTGATTTTGCATGGGACGAAAGGGACGAACTAATAAAAATGGTTATTGAAAGGTTTGGTTCTGACCATTGCGCGAGAGTTGCCAATCATAATATGTTCCGGTACAGGTCGGCACTGAGGGAAACGGCGAAGGCTTATGGTTTCGGGGACGCTGAAATAACGGCTATTGAAAGGAAATTACAAATAACAAATAAAAAATCAGAAATATTTGATGATCCGTTATGGAAAGAAATATTTGAGATTGCAGCGAAAATAGAGGGATTGCCCCGCGGGTTGGGTATGCACTGCGGGGGGGTAGTTATTACGCCGGGGCCAATTTGCCGTTATGTGCCTGTTGAAAAATCGGCAGAGGGGTATCCGTTGTTAGTTTGGGAAAAAGAGGGAACCGAAGCAGCGGGATTTGTAAAAATAGATTTGCTTGGCAACAGGTCGCTGGCGGTTATCAGGGACGCTGTGGAGCAAATTACTAATGACGAATGTCGAATGATTAATGAAGATTATCATATACAGGGGCGGCTTGAGAGGGCGATTGACGATAAGGCTACGATTGAGGCGTTGGCAAAGGGTGACAGTATCGGGGTTTTTTATATTGAAAGTCCCGCCATGCGTCAATTGCAGAAAAAGACCAATAGAGGCGATTTTGAACACATAGTAATCCATTCCAGCATAATACGCCCTGCGGCGAATAAGTTTATTTCCGAATATGTACGGCGGCTCAAGGGGGGCAAGTGGGAACCGTTGCACCCGCTGTTAGAAGATATTTTAAGTGAAAGTTACGGAATACTCTGCTATCAGGAGGACGTTTCAAAAACGGCGGTGGCTCTGGCGGGGTTTAACGAGGCGGATGCCGACAAACTGCGGAAAGTGATTGCAAAAAAAATGGGCGGTCAAAAACTGGCTGTGCATAAAAATCAGTTTTTTGCGGGTTGCCGAAAAAACGGGGTACAGGAGGAAACAATACAGAAGATATGGGAAATGATGTTGAGTTTTGACGGCTATAGTTTCTGTAAGCCTCATTCAGCGTCTTACGCTATGGTGTCTTTTCAATCAGCCTATTTGCGGGTTCACCACCCAGCCGAATTCATGGCGGCGGTATTAAGCAATCAGGGGGGCTATTACCGTCCCCATGCGTATATTGCGGAAGCACGGCGTATGCGGCTTTTTACGGCAGGGCCGGATATAAATATTTCCCGATGGAAGTATTATGGCATAAATCCGCATTCATGCGGATTTATGCCACCGGAGTTTGCTTTGCAAACTCCAGCTAAAGCAGTGTCAATTCCTGCGGAATTGACCAAAACAGCGGCCTCCATGCCGCCAAATGCAAAGAGCGCTTTTCGGGGGACGGTTGTCATTGGGTTTATGGCAATAAAGGGGTTGTCTGTTGCGGGAGCGGAGGCAATTATAGCAGAGCGGGAGCGTAGCGGTGATTTTTCTTCTCTTGATAATTTTTCACGAAGGGTTCGGCTTAACCGTGATGACATTATTGCCCTTTGCCCTGCGGGAGTTTTTGACAGTATAGCGGAGGGCCTTTCGAGGCCGTTACAGGCACGACGGCTATTGGAAATGAAAAATGTCAAATGTGGAATGACTAATGGAGAATTGTTTGATTCGGAGATTATGCCGACATACACAGCAAACGCCAATAAGATAGCGAAGGAAAAAAAGACAATCAAAACTGCTAATAACTTGTGGGAAGAATATGGTGCGTTGGGATTTTTACGGAATAACCACCCGCTTGTTTTATGGAAAAATGAAGTGTTGGCGGTTAAGTATCGGGTAAAGGCTGTGCATATCGGCAAATATGTCGGGCGGTCTGTTAAAATGGTCGGCTGGCCTGTTACGCAAAAAGACGTATGGACCAAGGACGGCCTGACTATGAGTTTTTTAAGTCTTGAAGATGAAACTGCCCTGTATGAAACAGTCATTTTTCCGCAAGTGTATGACCGGTATTCAAGGCTTCTTTTTGACCAGCAGCCTTTGTTGATTTACGGTTCTGTTGCCGTTGATGAAGGGGCGCTGTCTGTTGAAATCAATCGAATAGAGGTATTAAGGTAAAGCACCAGTGCCTGTCACCTCTTTTTGCGTCCTGGCGTAAGGGATTTCTAGAATTTATTTCCTCATTATCCGCAATGCCGATATTGCCAAAAACACCGCTCCGGCGATGATGACCGTTACCGCGCCGACGGGGAGGTCAAAGACCCAGCCGGCGGCGACGCCGCAGACGGAAAACGCCGCCGAAAAAACACAGCTTAACAGCATCATGCCGCCGAGGCTGCGGGAAAAAACGCCGGCGCAGCCGCTCGGCAGGGCAAGCATGGCGATCACCATGATGATGCCGACAAAGGTCTGCAAGAGAACAATGGCGACGGCGGTGATGGCGAGCAGAATCATGAACAGCGCGTCCAGGCGGACTCCCCGGATGCGGGCGAATTCCGCGTCAAAAGACGCCGCTTCGATCTGGGCGTAGAAGCGCCATGCCAGAAACAGCACGAGGATGTCGAGAATAGCAAGCAGGAGGAGGTCGCGGCCCGAGATGAGCAAAATGTTGCCGAAAAGCCAGGTGGCGGGATCGGTGTAGCCCGGCGTCTTTGCCATGAACAGCACCCCCAGGCTCATGCCGATCGCCCAAATCGCGCTAATCGCCGTGTCCTCGCGCTGCTTTGCCCGCAGCGAGACAAATCCGATGATCACGGCGGAAAGGATCGCGAAAACCAGCGCGCCGGCAATGGGCGGCAGTCCGGGAAGGATCCCTGAGGCAGACAGGTACAGGGCAAGGCCGATGCCGCCCAGCACGGCATGGGAAACCGCGCCGGCAAGGCTCGCTATGCGCCGCACCGTTACCACCGCGCCGATGGTCCCGAACAGCACCGACGAGAGCAGTCCGGCGAACAGGGCGTTTCTGAGAAAGGGAAAATCCGCACTGAACAATATGTCAAAAAAATTTGCCATGATTACTCTCTTAAACCTTAGCAGCATTTGTCGCCGGGGATATTTTCCCCGTGCAGCACCCTTTGCAATCCGGCTTCTCCCCGGTGGGCGCTGTCTTCTGCCGCCGCCTCCGTCCTGTGCTGCACGATGCCCCGGTGCTGGTGCGAATCGCCCATGCAGAAAACGCGGTCGGTCAGCGCGGAAACATAGTCCATGTCGTGGGTAACGATGAGGACGGTGGCATTGCCCTTCAGCTTCCCCAGGGTTTCAAACAGCCGCTGTTCGCTCTGCGCGTCCATGTTGGCCGCTGGCTCGTCGAGGATCAGCAGTTCGGGCTGCGCCGCCAGCGCGCGGGCAACCAGCACCCGCCGTTTCTGGCCGCCGGACAGCGCTCCCCACCGCATCGCCGCGATGCCGCTTATCCCCGCCTGCTCCATCGCTTCGTCGGCACAGAGACGCGCCTTTGAGCCGTACCGCCGCGAAGAGCATAGCAGCCCCATGCGGATAACGTCGCGCACCGAGACGGGAAACGACATATCGGCAGGGAACTGCTGGCCGACATAGCCAAGCCGGTCCCGCTTCGCGCCGGCGCGGGTATCGCCGAGGAGCGTTATCTGCCCGGCGGCGGGCTGCTCCAGCCCCAGGATCAGCTTTAGCACGGTAGTTTTTCCCGATCCGTTCGGTCCGACCAGCGCGGCAAATTCCCCCCGGTGAATGTGGAAAGAAGCGTCTTCCAAAATCGGCGTATCGCCGTAGGAAAAAGAAACAGAGTCAAATTGAATAGCAGCCAAATGCATGTGCATAGTATAACCGCGAATAGCATAAATCTCCAATACCTCACACGGAGGCACCAAGGCACAGAGATCGAAAAATTTTGAACGGTAGTTTTCAAATCCCCTTTTTTCCCACCGTGCCTCTGTGCCTCTGTGAGAGACTAAATGAGAATTACTTCCCGTAGCAGCAGTGTTTGTACTTTTTACCGGAGCCGCAGGGGCAGGGATCGTTTCGGCCGGTCTTTGGCCCCGTGCGGACTATGGTGAGGGGTGTAACATGGCCTTCGTCGTAGAGCCATTCGCCGTCGCCGCTTTTTTTGAATTTGGCCTTCTCGTGGTGAACGTCTTTCAAACCATCGCGTTCGTAGGCGGCTTCAAACTCAACGGTTCCCTCGGTGTCGGCGGGGCTACCCTTTTCGCTGGCGATGATCTTCAGGCCCAGCCAGGCGGACTGCTCGCTCCAGTCTTTGGTCGATTTGTAGTCGATGTCGTCCTTGCCCTTGTGAACGCAGGTATCGATGATGTAGTCAACGGCGTGTTCAACATAGGCGCTGTAGCGGCTTCGCATGAGGGCTTCGGCTGTCGGCGCTTTTGCCTTGCCTGATATATACGGCTCGCAACATTCATTGTAATCGCGCCCCGTTCCGCACGGACATTTTTTCATGATGCTAATACCTCGATTAATGCGGATTCTTCGGCAGGGATTGTTTGGGAAGTGACGGTTCGGCTCATTGCGCGTTCAAGGGAGGCGGGAACCGGCGCGGGGCCGACCAGCGGCTCGACAATCTCGGAAAATTTTGCCGGGTGCGCCGTGGAAAGTACCGTCACCGGGCCGTCGCCGATTTTGTTTTCCGCACGGAGCTTGTCCACGCCCTTCCAGCCGACGGCGCTGTGCGGATCAAGGAAGTAGCCCGCTTCCTTGTGCACCCGCGCGATGGTTTCCCTGGTTTCGCCGTCCGAGACGGAAACGCCCAAAATGATCCGCCGCATTTCCTCCCAGGAAAAATGCGCTGCCATGCGCTCAAAATTGCTGGGCGCGCCCACGTCCATCGCGTTGGATATGGTCGCCTGCGAAGTCATTGCCCGGTATTCGCCCGAAGCGAGATAATCGGGAACGGTTTTGTTGATGTTGGTGGCGGCGATAAACTGATGCACCGGAGCGCCCATCTTCATGGCGTAGAGTCCGGCGGTCAGGTTGCCGAAGTTGCCGGAAGGCACACAAAGAATTACTAGGGACTGAGGACTGGGGACTGGGGATTGGGGGGGCGCAACTGAGCTTGCTTGCAAGCAGTGCGCCCCAGGGGGGAGGCTTCCTCCTTTAATTCTCGGAGTTGCTTCGCTGTCGGGGTCTGTCTTACCGGCAAATGCGCGGCCGGCGGCGGCGGCGTAGTAGGCGGCCTGCGGAATGAGGCGGCTGATGTTAATCGAATTCGCCGATGACAGCGGCGTTTTCTTTTTGAGAGCTTCGTCGGCAAGGGCGGCTTTTACCAGCCGCTGGCAGTCGTCAAAGCTGCCTTCTACGGCAAGGGCGCTGATGTTTTTGCCAAGGCCGGCGATCTGCCGCTCCTGCAGGGGGGTTATTCTGCCTTTGGGGTACAGCACCGTGACGGAAATGCCCGGTACTTCGAAAAAGCCGTCCGCAACCGCCCCGCCGGTGTCGCCGGATGTGGCAACAAGGATCCGCAGGGGCCTGTCCTCGCCGCGCCGGAGCCAGGCAAATGCCCGCGCCATAAAACGCGCCCCAAAGTCCTTGAACGCCGCAGTCGGCCCGTGGAAAAGCTCCAGGATCAACCGACCGCCGACACCGACCAGGGGCGCGCCGAAGGGGTAGGCATCGCGTACAATGTCTTCCAGCACGGGATCGGGTATTTCGCCCCGCACGAACGGCCTGATCGTTTCCAGGGCGATCTCCGGATAGCCCATGACCCCCAGCGATGAAAGTACTGCCGGCGGATAGCCTGGTATCTCTTCCGGGACGAATAGTCCGCCATCCGGGGCAAGGCCGGTCAGGGCGGCTGCTGCGAAGCTGGCTGCGTTGCTCTTGTCTCTGGTGCTGTAGTACCGCATACCGCATTGTAGCATTCTTTTAAATATTGTACAGTATTACATATTAAGGGGGAAATTATGATACAGATGATGACCGCCTATACGGAAGAAGTGGATGAGGTTGAGGACGGCATTGCCGAAATTCTCGAACAGCTCGATCTTGGCGCCCTGAAAAAACACAGCATCGGCCTGATCACATGCCACTATGATTTTACCAGCGCCGGGTTTATCGATGCATTATGCAAAAATCTGCCGTTTGACGTTATCGGCATGACGACGATGGCAAGCGCCAATCAGCACGGGCGGAGCATGTATGCGCTCTCCCTTACCGTGCTGACCAGCGACGAAGTTATCTTCGAGGCTGTAATGTCCGGTGCGCTGGGGCCGGACAATTATCATGAACAGATGGAAGCCGCATACTCGGATTCCGTCAAGAACCTCCCCGGCAAGCCTTCGTTGATCATCACCTTTTTTCCCTACCTTTATGATCTCAGCGGGGCGCTGATGCACCGGGCTTTTGACGAAGTCTGCGGCGGCATTCCGTTTTGGGGCAGCCTCGCCACCAATTCCGATGTGAGCTATGAACACTGCAATGTTTTCCGAAACGGCGATGTCACGGTAAACGGTATGGTTATGATACTGCTGCACGGACCGGTTGATCCTGAATTCTATGTTGTTTCGATTCCGACACAGAATATTCGCAAAGACCGGGGGAAAATTACCGACTCCGAAGGCTGCTTGCTGAAAAAAATTGACGGTATTCCCGCGTGGAGGTATATGGAAAACAGGGGGGTGGAAATAATGAAAGATGCCTCCATTACCACTCCGCTTATGGTTTATTACGAGGGAAGCGCGGTGCCGGTAGCCCTGGCGATATACACCGTGAACGACGACGGCAGCCTCCTCTGTGGCGGCGAAATGCCCACGGGGGCATCGGTCGCCGTAGGCGAAATAACCAACGAGGGCATTTTAACGACCGCCGAAGAAGGCATGAACCGGGTTATAAAGTGCGGCAAAAAGAGCGGCGCGCTGTTCCTGCCCTGCGTTACCCGCTATGTGATGCTGGTTCCCGATCACGACGGCGAACTGAAGCTTGTGGAAAACCGGCTGGAGAACGGCAGCCTCATGACCTTTATGGCAGGCTATTCGGGAGGAGAAGTTTGTCCGGTGCAGGATGAATCAGGCGCTCTGCAGAACCGCTTTCATAATTTTACTTTTTCCGCCCTCGTTTTCTAGCCTGGACGGGTAAAGAAGCGACTTGTGGAAGTAAACCCCCTGCAGACGGCAGCGGAACAACAGGCCCGGCTCGTAGAGACGCAGCTCGCAGAGACGCGAATCGCCGAACTGGAAAAAGCGCTCCGGAAAAAAGAACGCGAAATCAGCCGCATGCAGGCCGCAATCGAACAGGAAAAAGTATTTGCCAAAGCCCAGGCAAACCGGCTCGCCGTTCAGACAATCGCCCAGAGGGTGCGGGATCGTTATCTGCAATTATTGCTGGACAACAGCCTTGGCATCATCATCTGTTTTGACAATACGGCGCGCATCGCTTTTTGTTCCGGCATACTTCTGAAGATCGCCGGCATATCGGACGGCAGTGAAAACGGCAGGGAAATACGGGATGTTTTGAAAGGGATCTGCGAAGAAGAATTTATCGCGGCCTTTGCCAAAAACCTTTCCGAAGTGCTTGCTGACAATTCGCCCCGTTTCGTTCCGGCGCAGACCAGCCTGAGCGGAGGCGAACTGCGGAAGTACATCATCAATTTTATTCCCCTGACATCGATTGAAAGCGGCAGCGAAGGGGCGATGGCGATTTTCAACGACGTTACCGATATTGAAAGCGCCCGCGAGGAAGCAGAACGGGCCAGCGCGGCAAAGTCGGAATTTCTGTCAAACATGAGCCATGAGATACGGACTCCCATGAACGCGATCATCGGCATGACCGCCATCGCCAAAGATTCCGATTCCGTTGAACGCAAGGAGTACTGCCTCCAGAAGATTGAGGATGCCTCGACCCATCTGTTAGGTGTCATTAATGATATTCTTGACATGTCCAAGATCGAGGCGAACAAGCTGGAGCTGTCCTTTGAAAATTTTGATTTTGAACGGATGATCCAGAAAGTGGTGAATGTTATTAACTTCCGCGTGGAAGAAAAACACCAGAATTTTTCCGTTAATCTGGACGAGTCGATTCCCACCGCCCTGATCGGCGACGATCAGCGGCTGGCGCAGATAATTACCAACCTGCTTTCCAACGCCGTTAAATTCACCCCCGAAAGCGGGAAGATAAGCCTTTCCGCCTGGCTTGCGGGAAAGGAAAACGATGTCTACACCGTGCAAATTGAAGTAACCGATTCCGGAATAGGCATCAGCGAGGAACAGCAGGCCCGCCTGTTTACCTCATTTCAGCAGGCCGATTCAAGCACTTCGCGCAAGTTCGGCGGGACCGGCCTTGGCCTTGCAATATCCAAACGGCTGGCAGAGATGATGGGCGGCCGCATCTGGGTAAATTCCGAATCGGGCAGGGGATCGACTTTTGGCTTTACGTTCCGCGCCGCGCAGGGGGAGGAGCGGAATAAAGCCCTGCTTTCAAATAAAGTTAAGTGGGACGACCTTCGCGTGCTGGTTGTAGACGACCATCCCGAAACACTCGAATACTTCCACATCGAAGCAAAGCGGCTCGGCCTGCGCTGCGATCTTGCTTTAAGCGGAGAAGATGCGATGGATCTGATCGCCAAAAACGGCCTGTACGATCTGTACTTTATCGACTGGAAAATGCCCGGCATGAACGGCATAGAAGTCGCGGCCAGGGTCAAGCAGCAAAGCGCCGAAAAATCTTCGATGGTGATCATGATCTCCGCTGCGGAGTGGAGCAGTATTGAAACAGATGCCAAAAACGCCGGTGTGGATCACTATCTGCAAAAACCCCTGTTCCATTCGGACATTGTTGACTGCCTTAATACCTGCTTTGGTATTGACCACGAGGAAATTAAAAAGGCACGCAGTAAAAAAGATGATTTCTCAAACTTCCACATTTTGCTGGCTGAGGACGTGGATATCAACCGCGAGATAGTGCTTGCCCTTCTGGAACCGACAAAGCTGGCGATAGACACTGCCGAAAACGGCGTTATGGCGGTTAAGATGTTTCAGGAAATGCAAAAGCCCTACGATGCGATCTTTATGGACCTGCAGATGCCCGAAATGGACGGCTACGAGGCGACCCGCAGAATCCGTGCGATTGAAGCGGAAAAAGGTTCGGCGAAAGTGCCAATCATCGCCATGACCGCCAATGTCTTCCGTGAGGACATAGAAAAATGCCTTGAAGTCGGCATGAACAACCACGTCGGCAAGCCCCTGGATTTCGATGAAGTCCTCGATAAACTGCGAAAGTATTTACATGCTGAATAGCATAATTTATTCCCCAATTCCTCACAAAGGCGCAGAGGCACGGAGGACGCAGGGGAAAGACAGGGGATAAGCGGTCTGCATCTATCCTAACTTTCCATAGCCTCAGTGCCTCCGTGCCTCCGTGTGAATTAACTGAACAAAATTCTCTGCGTTCTCTGCGTGAGATCTTCGCGAAATTTGCTGTTAACGCAGTTTTCTTCGTTGTTTGCGGCGGCGGTTGCGCTCGCTGGCTTTTTCTTCGGTGGTTTTGGCCTTTTCCGGCTTTCCTTCGCTTTTTTCGTACACGCGAACCGGCACGTGGTCGGGCAGCCGCGAGACGATGATCATCCACACGATGCCGAAAACAATCATGCCGAAGCAGAGGATCTGCCCGGTGGAAAAGCTCAAGGGGGGATGGGCAAGCGCCGTGGGCAGGGTGTTTTTAACTAGCTGAATGCGGTAGCCGAGGTCGGCGTCCGGCTCGCGGAAGTATTCGATAAAAAAGCGGAAAAACCCGTAGCCCAGGAAGTACAGGCCGATGAGAAAGCCCTTTGCGGGTTTGCGGTTGCGGAAGAACCAGATGATCGCCCACAGCACGAGTCCTTCAAGGATCATCTCGTAGAGCTGGGAGGGGTGGCGCGGCAGGTTGACAAGCCCGCTTCTAACGGCGCCGGTTTTTTCGGCGGCTTCCTGCACCCATGGCTCGCTTGCCGCAAGGGGCGTCGCGTGGGGAAATACCATTCCCAAGGGGCCGGTCGTTACCCTGCCGTACAGTTCGCCGTTGATAAAATTGCCCAGCCGCCCGAAGGTGTAGCCCAGGGGAATGCTCGCCGCATACATGTCGCCGATTTCACGGAAATTGAACCGCTTTGCCCTTGCCCAAAGTATCACTCCCAAAAGGCCGCCGATCGCGCCGCCGTGGTAGCTCATTCCCATAAGGCCGGTAAAGTGCCCGTTCTCGAACGGCCAGAAGATCAGCCAGGGGCGCAGGATGTAGCGGTCGCCCGAATACACCAGGGCGGAAAAAAGCCGCGCCCCCAGCAGCAGCCCCAGTATGCCCCAGGTAAACAGCGAGTAGAGTTGTTCCTCGGTCATGGGAAAGCGCCGCTCTTTTACCTGGCGGCGGTAGACGAGAAAGGCAGTGGCGAATGCAAGGATGTACATCAGCCCGTACCAGCGGAACGGCAGCCCGGGAATAATCTCCGGTTTGAGCCACATGGGAAAATCAACCGACAACAGCATGGGAACAGTATATTAGCGGCTAGTGGTTAGTGGCTAGTGGTTAGCGCGTCATTGAATTTTTATCGCAGCCGGTGTAGAATAGGTTAAGGAGGCGGTATGTCAGATTCATCATTTCCCTATGAAAGCCCCGAGCAGGAGATCGTGCCGGAAAGGCCCCAGGCGGCAAGGGCGTACCTGTCCGACACTATGCTTCGTTATCTCCGGGAGGCATCGCCCTGGCTGCGCTTTTTGGGCATACTTGGCTTTATTGGAAGCGGATTTATGGCGTTATTCAGCCTGGTATTTCTTGCTTTCAGCGGTGCCATGTCCAGATTATGGGACTATATACCTGGAATGTACGAATACGGGTCTTCTTTGGGATCATCCTATGGCGTTTTGATGGGGATTCTGTACATTGGCATGGCTCTGCTTTATTTTTTTCCCGCCCTCTTTACGTTTAATTTTGGTTCCAAACTCAGCGGGTATTTTCAAAGCGGTTCGGTACAGGAACTGGAAACCGCCTTTGCCAATAACAAGTCGCTGTGGAAATTTAAGGGGATTTTGGCGATTATCTCCCTTGCCACTATTCCTGTTGCAATTATCATTTTCATTATCGCGGCAGTGGCAGTGGCCGCTAATTTTATGTAAGAACGGGTGGCAATTACCCTATTCCGCTAATTCCTTCTCCACTTCTTCCAGCCGTTTGGTGAGGGAGGCGATGGTGCGCTCAAGGCGGGCCTTTTCCTTTTCCAGGCGGAGTTTTGGCTCTTCCGGCATTTCGTCATTGTTCTTTTGGCGTATGGCGACTTTTACCGAGTCGGGGCTTTTGCCCTTGATCAGGGCGGCTTCGGCGGCCTGGCGGTTTTCCGGGTCGCGGATGCCGGCAAGGAAACGCATGTTGTCGGCGCCGGTTGCGGGGTTCAGATCGTACTCGAACATCTTTATCGCCATGTTGGCGGCGGTGCGGGGGATTCGCAGCATGCGGTCAACGTAATCCTCGAAGCGTACGCCGATAGCGGTGCAGAGTTCGTGGGCCTTGAGCAGGTGCTTGCCCATTTCCTTGACGAGCGCGCCGTTTTCGCGGAGGTATTTTTTGCGGATTGTTTCGGTGAGGTCGGCAAGTTCGGGCGAACCGGCAAAAACATCGACGTAGATTTTTTTCGCTTCGGCTTTTTCCAGCAGCGCGTGAAAGATAGCCCAGAACTCCGAGCTGTGCGCGCGGGAGGGAAGTTTGCCGCCCTGCCGGCAGGCGTGGAGGTGGTGGGCGTACTCGTGGATAGAGGTGTACAACAGCAGGTTGTCGCCGGTTTTTCCCTGATCAAAATTGCGGTTGTGAATTATTATTTCGCGGCTGTCCACCTTGTACAGGCCGTTGACCTTGCCGCTTTTTTTCCCGGAAAAAACAACCGAAAATTCCATCGGCGCGTCTTCGACGGCCAGCAATTTTTGTTTAACTTGATCTTGATTCATGGGGGAATATTAACCCAATCCGCCGATTTTTTCTATTGCCAGTACTGCGGCGGCGACGCAGGCGGTTTCGGTCCGCAGGGCGCGGCTGCCCAGGGACAGGCGCAGAAAGCCTGCCGCTTCGAGCATTTCCCGCTCGCGGTCCGACCAGCCGCGCTCGCTGCCGATTGCCAGCGTCACGGGGCCGCTGGTTTGCGCCATGCCGGACATGGCGCCGCCGGCCCGCACGTTGTCGGCGGCGATGAGTATGGGGGGGGGTAGCGGAAAAGCCGCCTGCGGCTTTGAAGCGGAGGGGGGGCGGAAACCGGAGGCTTCGGAACAGGAATCGGGCATGGAAACAGCCCCCCCTTCATTGGCATCTGTTTCCCAAGGGTGTTTGTGCAGCCAGTTATGTAAATCGGCATAAACGTTGAGCGCGGGGATGGTGGTGTCGCGGGACTGCGCCGCCCCTTCGATGAGGGCAGAGCGCGCGCCGCCGTCGATCAGCAGCTTGGTGTCGCGGTAGCTTTTTTCGCCCAGCTCGGTTCCGAAGAGATCGATGGCTGCGACGCCGAGGCTGGAAAGATCGCGGAGCAGGCGGCGTATCTGTATGGGCCGGGGGAAGCCGACGGCGATTCGGATGGGCAGGCGGGGTAGGGCAGGGCAGTGTATTTCCAGGGAAAATTCCAGCGAGCCGTCTGCGCCGATTTTTTCGATGGCGCCCGTGCCGCTGCCGCCGCCGAGAATCCCCGCGTCGAATGTATCGCCGGTTTTTTTTCGCAGGACTTTTGTCAGATGGATGGACCGCTCGTCGCGCCGGTTAAGGGCCTTGCCGATTTCCTGTTCTTCAAAGAGGATCAGGTTCACGCCCGGACTAACCTCCGCCCTTTCTGATGTACAGGGGGATGGTGCCGGCTTCCTTGTCGTCGAGGAACAGGGTGAAGTTGACCACGCCGGGATTTTTAAAACGGAGGTTGCCTATGGTGAACACCAGGTGCGAGACGGCGGTGGCGTTGCCGACTCCTCTGACATCGAGGCTGCCGGAAATGGGCTCCATGCTCATCTCGCCGTTAAGGTCGCGGGTTTCGATGCGGAAGGGGTGGTTGGCAAATTCCCACAGGTCGAAGCGTATGCGGATCACCACGGAAAGCTGGGGATGGACGCAGGGAAAGTTGCGGGAGATGATCGTGTCGAAGGTTCCCACGATGGTCAGTTTGCCGCCGCTTTCCTGGGCAAAATCGCAAAAGGTAAAGAGTTCTATTTTCATTTTTCGAGTTCGTCTATCCTTTCCGCCAGCACGGTGAACAGTGAATAGTAGGTGTTGACTATCGAATCGAGAAAATCATCGTCGTTATTTTCGCCGTTAGCCTCAGTAGCGAGTTTATGCTCGTTGATCATGTCTATCCAGACCTGCTTGTCTTCTATCAGGTTGTTATCGAACGCATAGTGCACGGTTTCTCCGCTTTCGTTAATGCCGATTATCCCCTGATTGGCAAGGTAGTCTGTCATAACATCATGGGCAAGGGTTATGGTCGTGTCAAAATGCTGTATTGCCCCCTGTCTTTCGTGCGTGGTAAGTTTGCGGCTTCCGGCAAGCTCCACGTGGTCTTTCAGGTTGGCAAGGGCCTGTTTATAATCCTTAAAGCTCCGCTTCCAGTTTGTGCCTTCATCCATGGTTGTCCTCCGTGAATAGTATACACCGCAATTGGTAATTTAACCAGCCCCGCATTACTCGCAACGCCTCCCACCCCTATGCATTTTTTACAGAAATGTATGCCATTTGGAATAATTAACGGGAAAACACCCTGTTAAATTTGATTCGGGGCCTGTCGGCGGCCAATTGCGCTCGCGCTGATCGCGCGGCACACTTGCCACCGACACCCGCCGTTGAATTTACTGGGGTGTTTTCCCGCCTTTTTTTAACGGCATACATTTCTGAATTCGCGGTAATGGGGGTGGAAGGCGCTTTTGGAGGGGGGTAAAAAACAATCAATGATTGATTTGCATGTTAAAAAATTACTTTACAAGCATCTCGCTGATTATATTTTTTAAAGCTGCAATATCTTTATTTCCAAGTTCGCCGATTTTGCCGCTTAATCGGCTTTTGTCTATTGCCCTTATTTGATCGATGACCGCCCAACATTCTTTTCCATTACCATTCCCACTCAAAATCGTAATTATTATCGGGAAAATAAAGTTTGTCTTCTCCCATCTCGTGCATTTGTTTAAACGCTTCGCTCCAATTTTTTCTGGGGGTGTCCTGATCTACGGGTTTTATTACTATTTCGTTAGTACGAGTTTCCATAACCGTTACTATAGCATATCAACCCAAAACCGGATACTGTCACCCCCGCCCCGCCTGCAAAATTCCCCCCACCCTGTGTTTGTATAGTATAAGATAGGAAAAAATAGGCTATTACGAAACAGCAGAAATATATGCCAATCCATCACACATGCGGGAAAACACCCCAAAAAATGTATCGGAGGGTGTCGGTGGCAAGCGTGCCGTGCTCCGCACGGTGCGCTTGGCCTCCGACGGGCCCCGAAGTAAATTTTTCAGGGGTGTTTTCCCGTAATTTGAAAAACGTGGTAATCCGTTCCGGTATAGCCCGTGATGGTGATAACATGGCTTCCCATATAACGCTCGCCCCGATTCAGATGTACTTCCCACACTTAATTTTATCCATAAATTTCATTAAAGGGTGAATTTAGAAATTCGTCATCAATAATCTCATTTGCAAAATCAATAAACAATTGTAAGCCGTTCTCTTGTACAAATGCCGACCACACTATTTCACCTCGTTCTTCTTGTCTCAGACCATTATAAAAATCTATAAAAATTTCGTTCAAATATTCTTCTATTCCATCATTGATATTGGAATATTTTGGTTCATACCAATCCTCCATGAGATAAAATTCTCCCCTTTTTTTTATTTCCATATATGTTCCTAATCCCATATTAAGACTTTTGTCGGTAAGGCGTATGCCAATGCAAGGAAATGTAACGCCTTCTGATATTACCAATAGAACTGTTCCGTCAAGTATAGAAATTTGTTTTGTTTTTTCTGTAATTTTATTGGGAATTATTTCCTGTGTCTGTAATGCGGCTGGTGACAATGCCAATATTATGGTAATAATGAGCATTTTTCTTATTCTCATATGACCCAACTTTTTCATTTTTTGAATAATGCTGTTCATTTTCTAAATAATGTATCAATTTTTTAGTTATTTCAAGGCCCCCCCTGTGTTTCTGAATTCGCGGCAATGGGGGGGAGGGGGCGATGTCCGCAATGGATTATACTCCCTGGAGAATAATTTATAAAATTGAAAACTATAACGTACGCCCCAATGCCACAAGACGCACGATTTATGAAGTGCCGTATGTTAAATAATTTTATATTTCAGTATCAAAAATAAATCTAATACTTTCATTAATTTTTTCAATATATTTTTTAGGTAACATTGAAATTTGTTCTATCAACCTTGTTCTGTCGATTGTAGCAATTTGAGAAAAATTAATTACGGATGTTTTATCAAGACCAGAAACACCTTTTTCCAATATAATGTTACGTGGTATTTGAGAAAGTTTCATATTCGATGTAATAATAGCACAGATCGTGGTTCTTATGTCGCTACGATTGAATAAATCGTTTTGAATTATCAGGACAGGCCGGTGTTTTCCAGGTTCAGAACCATAAGGATCATCGGGCAGATTGGCCCACCATACTTCGCCCTTTATCATTACCAGTCATCTCCTTTCAACACCTCTATTTGCGCTGCCATTACATTTGGATCCAGTGATGTATCTACTTCTTTGCAAACTTCATTTATCTGTGCAATTAGTAAATCGTCATTGGTATGTTGGTCTAGTACAAATTTGACAAGGCTCATTTCTGCTAAATTTTTTAATAATTGCATGACTGTAGTGTTTTCAACTTCAAGTGTTATTGTCTGTTTCATGTTTCTATAATAATACAAAAAACAGGAATTTCAAGTAGCAATCGGACGAATTTTGCCTTATTTAAAGTGAGTATTATTCTATGAGAGAGTCAAAACTACAAATAACGCATAACAAACATTTGCCGAGTCCCCTTCGCCCCGCCTGCAAAATCCCCCCCCATACCTGTTACGCAAAAATCAAAAGCCTTGAAAAACAGCAGAAATATATGCCAATCCATCACACATGCGGGAAAACACCCCAAAAAATGTATCGGAGGGTGTCGGTGGCAAGCGTGCCGTGCTCCGCACGGTGCGCTTGGCCTCCGACGGGCCCCGAATCAAATTTAATTTGGGTGTTTTCCCGAAATTTGAAAAAATCGCATATATTTCTGATATGCTATTCAAAATCTTTTTGATTTTTGCTAGACTCCCCCCATGAATGCCGACGAACTTCGCAGTAAATATGTAGAATTTTTTGTGTCCAAAGGACATGTTCAGATTCAGGGCAAGTCCCTGCTGCCCGAAAACGATCCCACGGTGCTGTTTACCACCGCCGGTATGCACCCGCTGGTTCCCTACCTCCTCGGCGAGGAACATCCCGCCGGAAAGCGGCTGGTGGACTACCAGAAGTGCATCCGTACCGGCGACATCGACAGCGTGGGCGATACGAGCCACCTGACCTTTTTCGAAATGCTGGGCAACTGGTCGCTGGGGGATTACTTTAAGGCAGGGGCTATCGAAATGAGCTTTGAATTTCTTACATCCCCCCAATGGCTGGGCATCCCCATGGAAAAGCTGGGAATAACGGTGTTTGAAGGGGAAGAAGGAGTGCCACGCGACGACGAATCCGCCGAAGTATGGAAAAAAATGGGCATTCCCGAAAACCGCATCGCCTACCTTGGCCGCGAAGACAACTGGTGGGGGCCGGCGGGAACTACAGGCCCCTGCGGGCCGGATTCGGAAATGTTCTACTATATTGGGGACGCCCCCTGCGGGCCGGACTGCAAGCCGGGCTGTGCCTGCGGCAAGTGGCTGGAAATCTGGAACGACGTGTTCATGCAGTACAACAAGGACGCCGCCGGAACCTATATTCCCCTTGCCCGCAAATGCGTTGACACCGGCATGGGCATCGAGCGGACGGTGACCATTCTTAACGGCAAGGCATCGGTCTACGACACCGAAATTTTTGCCCCCATACGCGGCGAAGTGGAAAAAGCGGCGGGCTATGTCTATGGCTCGGATGAGGAAAAGGACAAGTCCGTGCGGATCATCTGCGACCACCTGCGGGCGGCCACGTTTATTTTGGGCGATCCCAAGGCGGTCAGCCCCTCCAATGTGGGGGCGGGCTACGTGCTGCGCCGCCTTATCCGCCGGGCGGTGCGCCACGGTCGGAAACTCGGAATTGCAAAGGAACTGATGCTTTCGCCCATCGCCGGGGTTCTGATTCAGCAGATGCAGGGGCCGTACCCCGAGTTGCTGGAAAATAAAGCCCGCATTGTTGAAGAATTAGACAGAGAAGAGAAAAAATTCCTGGAAACCCTGCAAAAGGGCGAGCATGAGTTCGAAAAACTCCTCCCCAACCTGTTAAAAGACCCCCGCAAAGTCATGCCGGGGCGGCTGGCGTTCAAGCTCTACGACACCTACGGCTTTCCCATCGAGCTGACCGAAGAACTTGCCGCCGAAAACGGCATGAAGGTAAACCGAGGCGAATTTGACGAGGCGTTCAAAAAACACCAGGAACTTTCCCGTGCCGGAAGCGAGCAGGTTTTTAAGGGCGGATTGCAGGATCACGGCGAAACGACGACGAAGTACCACACCGCCACCCACCTTTTGCACCAGGCCCTGCGGACGGTGCTGGGCGATCATGTCGCCCAGAAAGGGAGCAATATCACCTCTGAGCGGATGCGTTTCGATTTTACCCACCCCGCGCCGGTTACCAGCGAAGAACTTAAAAAAATCGAAAGCATTGTCAACGAACAGATAATGAACGACTTACCGGTTTCAGTTGAAATTATTTCCCTCGACGCGGCGCTGAATTCCGGGGCGATTGCTCTTTTTGGAGAAAAGTACGAATCGCAGGTAAAGGTCTACACTATCGGCGCGGCGGACGCTTTTTTCTCGAAAGAGGTCTGCGGCGGCCCCCATGTAGAACGAACCGGCAGTCTGGGAAAATTCAGGATACAGAAAGAGCAATCCTCCTCGGCGGGGGTCAGGCGGATACGGGCGGTGTTGGAATAACCAACTCGCAGTTGTAAAAATAGTAACTGGCAGTTATCTGCCGCGGCTTCCAAATGAAGATATTTTCGCTGTTAGTGTAATTTTTTTGATAAAAACGCCATAAATAAAAATATTATTCAAAAAAATGCATAAAACATTGAAAAACGCGAATCTTTGCTATATATTTTGGTTATTATGAAGAGCAAATTAAACTTCTTACAGCTTGTCTTAACGGTAATAGTTGTATGCGGCGTAATTTTTGCCGCATGCATTGAGCCCAGCCCGCTGTACGGTCAATGGACCGACAACAAGGGAAATTCAATTAGTTTCTTTAATGACGGAAAATTTGCCGCGAGAGTAGGCGTTCCAAGTACAGATTATGACGGAACCTATACCCTTCTCAATAATGTTATTTCCCTGAATTGCCCCGATGTCGGCGACAGGGGCATGACGATCGTGAGCGAATGGGATATCAGGGGAAATATTCTGTACATCAACTGGGTAACCGTCGATGGTCAGACTTTGGCTTTAACGATGTTTAAAATTTCAAACTAACGAGGCGGTTCCTCCATGGGCGTTAACAGGCTTGCTTTTCTTCTGTTGGTTGGGGTGTTGGTTTTTGGAATTTGCTCCCCGGTAATCGCGCAGGAAACGGAATCTTCCGGAGGGGAAACAGCGGCGGCGCAGGCGGCTGATCCAGCCCCGCAGGAAGGGGACAAACCGTTTTTTACATTCAGTTTCGGGGCTTGTGCGTCATGGCTCACCCGGATTATTTTTCAGGAGGAAAGAAGCCATTTTGTTTTTCGTGACTTTATGCCCGGCCTGTATGCCGGCACGGAATTACGGAATTTGCGGTACATTACTCCGTTTGCCCGCCTGACCGCCTATTACCCCCTGGTAGCCACCTTTAACGGAATGCGCCAGGATCCGCTGCTTCCACTGCATTTTGGCATTGATTTCCTGACCGGTATCCGTTTTAGCTACGCGATATCGTCATTTAATTTTCATGCGGCGCCGGCCCTGCACATGCTTTTCCTGAATTCTGAACGCTGGGACTATTTTAACATGGGCGCTGCGGCTGTTGCCGGCGTTGAACTGGCGCTGCTTCCGCGATGGACGCTGCTTATCGACGGCGTCGCATCCATCGACAACGGAAACCTGGGAAGCAACCGCCTGATGGAACCGTTTGATGTCGCGTATCAGTACCAAATCGGGCTGGGAGTCCGGTACAGCGGAAAAATGCCCAACGAAAAACACATGGTCAAACAATCTGATCGATCCGAACGATCCGAACGATCCGATGAATCTGGATCGGCTCGGCCAAAGTTTAACCCGTTTAAAAAGAACGTTGATAAGGCCGATCCAGTTATTCCGGGCGATGGTGGCGGCGATGCCGAAGATTCGGATGGCGACGTTTCCGGCGATAGCGGTATTGACGGCTTTGAAAGTTTTCATAGATAGATGAGGAATATGCGTATGAAAAAACTGGTGTTAATTGCAGCAGCGGCATTATTATTGTACTCCGCCTGCAGCGATGTTTTCTTTCCCGAGCCGGTAATGCCGGATTCTGCCTTTGGAAGGGGAGAAGTGCCGCCGAATAACGTAACCGCCTCCCATGGCGAACGCCGCACCATCACCCTTTCCTGGGATTCTGCGCCCGGCGCCGCTATGTATTATATCTTTAAGGCGGACAGCCCGCTTATGGATTTTATCCGGTGCGCGGAAACGGACAGGACGGATTTTTCATTTGCCGTAGAACCGGGCAAAACGGTGTACTACCGCGTCGCATCAATTTTTCCGAACGGAAACATGTCACGGCAAAGTTCCTATACCGTGGGGACGAGCCTTGCCCAGCCGCTAATCAGCGACATTACGGAAACTACCAACGAAAGCGATGAACTTGTCTGGACCGTATATTGGTACATGGGGAACGACTCCGCCTACAAAGAGACCCTTATGTACACGGTGTATTGTTTTTTTGGAGGGACGGAGATCGCGCAGGTTACCATAGACGGATCGGCCCTTTCGGAGAATAAGGCGGAATTTTACAAATTAAGCCCGAACATCAATTACACCTACCAGGTGGAAGCGTACCTCAGCGGCAATCCGGGCGCCAGCGAAAGAAGCCAGATACTCGATGCCGAAACCGCCCGCCGCCTGACCCCCGACGCGCCGGTAAACCTCAGGGCCAGCCATGGAATCTCGGGGACCGAAATAGAAATAACTTTTGAGCTTCCCGAAAGGGTCGATGTCATAACGGGCGTTAATCCGGAAACGGGCGAAAATGAATTCGAATCGCGGCCGCTGTATTTTGTCATTTCCAAGCGCATATACACCGAAAGCGGAACCTACGACTATCACGAAATTTGCCTGTACTTCGGGCTGGGCAACAGCGATACCTTTGCCGGCATAACGGGCAACAAAGCGACATTTGACGAATACGTTGTCGGAAAAACGGTAAGCTGGACAGACAAACATTCGTATCCGAACAACATTATCAGGAGAAATGTGGATTACGAATACCGGGTGCAGTCCTTTGTCGATGAAACGGATCGGCGGATTACCTCCACGCGATCGATATCAAGCGCGGCTGGCTGGGCGGTACGGGAGGGAGACCTCAGAGTCAGCGCGCCGGATTATCTTCCCAATCCCCTGCCCGAGGATGCGGACGAGTTTGAATCGGCAAGCCTGGAATTGCTTTTTATTTTTGACACGAAAGGCGAAGAATACCTCTATAAGGTTATGGAAACCATTGAGCAGATTACCGACTATAATTATACAACCGGCCTTGTTATTGATCCTCCCCATCCCAACAGCCAGGACGAAGAGCAGATAATCTGGGAAAGCGGTTTCCTGACGTTTGAAGAAGTGAACCAGTTCAGCCGGGAAATGGACTTTAACGGCAAGACCACCGAATCCCATCACGGCCGGGGCATTTATTCCTACAAAGTAAAAATATATCTGCCCGACGAAGATACCCTGGTAGACACCGTCTCCGCTATCGGCGACTGGCAAATATCGGAAGATACTTCTCCGTTTGCGATCGATGAATTTTATGTGCGGGACGGCTATGTCGGCCAGTTCTCTTTCCAGTGGAAAATTCATCCGGGCCATGAAGATGCCCTCCACCACATTCCGGAAATAAAATACCGGCTCTATGAAGCCGGAGAGGATCATGTCTGGAATGAAATACCGGGATCATACGATGCGGTCAAGACCCATATAAATGATGCCACGCTGGGATGGGTATGGAAATTGCCTGATCCGGAACTAAACCACGGCGTTACCAAATATTTTGGCATACAGCCGGTTATGGAAATAGATAACACCGCCTTTGGTTCTCCGGTCCGGGAAATTATCGGACATAAAATATATGCGCAGGATCCCTACCAGACTCTTGGAGAGCCGCATTTGTTAAACGATACCGGCATTTCCTACAGCACCGTTACCTTAAAATGGACTGAAGCTGCAAAAGCGGATACCTACCGGATTAAATACAAATATTCGGCGGGCGCGGACTGGATCGAAGCGGATATAGTCGGGAAAGACGACCTTGAAGAAGCCGAGGCCCACCTGTACAAGTACCCGTTCCAGCCGCTGGGGTACGATGACGTTACCATGGCGGGCAAAAAAATATGGCTGGAAGTGGATGCCCTGAACGAGGAACTTCGGCTTAGCCTGGAAGAAGAAACCGGCGGATTTGTCGATGAGATATCCCTTCCTTCAGTCCCGGAGACGGGTACGGAAAATAACGCCCGGCTGATCGGGCCGGCGGAGCTTGACGCGCAGGCAAGCGTCGCGGATTCGGCAAATTACATTGACGTTGCATGGAATGAGGTTCCCGGCGCAACCGGCTATTATGTGTTCAGGCGGCAGTTTGTCATGGACAACTCGGAAGCGCTGGTGACGGGAAACGACGCCCGCATTCAGTATTATATTCCCAAAAATGCTTCAAGCGTGACCGGAAAAGACCTGGGGGACCCGGGGGACACCCAGACAGTAAAAGCTGCGGTTACCCTGACCGGCTCCCGATATACGCTGAGGGATACATATATGGCTGATGCGGAGTATGACGGCGAATACCGGAATCATTCGCCTGTCTACAAGAATCAGCAGAACGAGCTAGCATGGGGCTATCCTTACCGGTACTTCATCGTTCCGGTCATTAGCAGCAGCGATTATGTTAATTTTACCTATGGGCGGAGCGTTAACAATAAAGATGCGGACATCGCTTCGTACACGGTTCCGGGCGTTACCTATGCAGCCGGCGCCGATTCTCTGGAAAAACCGGGATATGCAATCGGTTTTGGACAAAACGTTGCTGCCACCAAAGGCGGCGGCGGAGATAAAGTAAACATTTCCTGGGATCCGCCGCAGCACCTTGTCGGCAAAGCAGGGTTTACCCCAAATTACACGCTGTACCGCAAAAACTATAGCATTCCTGATACGAGCAGTTGGTCGACGGTGAGTACCAACACGAGCGTTATGTATTCGGACTCCCCGCCGACCATGGGCGAAGTGTATGATTATGTCGTCGGCATATCAAACGGCGGCGGATCGGCCCTGTCGCCGGGGAATTTCCGGCGGTATATTGCCATGTGCAGAACGCTGTACCAGAGCGAAGAATCCGAAGACAGGGGCTGGTATGACATGATGGGCTATATCCTAACCTATGCCAGGGTGACCGGGGCGAGCCGCGACGAACGGGCATCCCCCAGGGATACCCCCGCAAAGCGCGAATTTGGCGAACTGGTTCAATGGCACGATGTTACCGTTGGCAATAACATAAGCGACGATTTGCACTGGGGCATTGACGGGTACTCTGTGTGGGTGTGGAACCGGAATCATGGCAAGAGCTGGAGAAGGGTTCATTCGATCCCCCTTGCATCCGGCAATATCGACCTGGAGCATCACGAACAGGAAGCCTTTGTCGACAATACCTCGGCGATGAACGGCGACCCGGATCCGTTAAAAGTGCTGCGGGATTACAAGCATTTCTTCTGTGTGCGCCCCTATGTGCTAACCTCCGACGGAGAAGTGTATGGCCCCGCTCCGGCATTTTCGGAACAGGAAACCGACTACGTCAAATGGGGCGCCCGGCAGATTGATGTGGTTGAATTTACCAAAATCGCCTCTCTGCATATTACGCTGGGTTTAAATTTGGTCGTTGGCAGCGGGAATAACGATACCGATGACGTAAGGGGCTGGGATGTTTCGTATAATTTTCTGACCGGCGGCGACGACAAGCCCGCGACAGGCACCAACGGATCGGGATCTGTCTCGTATACAGCGCCTCAATTTAGTTTCGGATCGCAGGTGAACTGGACATACTCGACGTACAAGCCGAGTTTGCTAACCTTATCCGGCGATCGGGTAAGCTTTTTGACCCTTAACGGAGGCTTCGGGCTTCATAGGGGTACCTGGCTTTCTACCGTTATGAGCGTTGCGCCGGTTACCTATGGGAATGATGCGGCATCCCAATCGCCGATTAACTGTGTTGGGCCCAGCGATGTCGCCATGTATTCCGGAAGCATCCGGTTTATCAATCTTACAAATTCCGGCGGGTATATGAATGTGGAATATCCGCTCTCGTCGTCGTTGGTACGGGTAACAGACGCCAATGCGAATACCCCGCTGCCCTTTGATGAGAGGACAATGGTTATTGTCGCCGGCCACCCCTGGGTTCACGCCAGATTGGACATGTGGAAGTAAGGAGCTAATCCATGAGCAGTAAGACATTACGGTGCGGCATCAGTCTATTATTAGTATTTGCTCTGTTTCTGGTTGCGTCCTGTGCGGAATTGTTTCAGATGAAAATTTCCGCGCCGGGCAGCACCAACACGCTGGACGATATATTCCTCGCCCAAGATACAGGGAAACTCGCAACGCCTACGCATTTTGTGGTGGCGCAGTACTATTCGGCGACGGAGATAAAGCTTGCCTGGGACGAAACGCCCAGGGCGGCGTACTACATGGTAGAGCGCGCGGTTTCTGTTCCGGATGCCGACGGCGAATATGAGGAACCGGAAGATTACGAGGTGCTTACGGGTTTTGAGTACAAACGCTTCTATACGGACGAAATACTGAATGAACCCCGGCTGGATTCGCCGGAATTTCAGTACCGGTACTATTATCGTGTGAGCGCTTACAACTCGGGGAAAAGGTACGAAGAAAGCGATCCGACCGATCCGCAGTTTGCCATGCTCCTGCGCGCGCCTGGTAATATTCAGGCGACAACCGGCACATCGGATAATGTCATGATAACCTGGGGCCGCCTGAGCGGCGCCGTGAGTTATCAAGTATATAGAACCACCGAAGAAAGCGGAGCGAATTATTCGCTATTAACAACCGTTCCGGGGAACCAGAACTGGTATGAAAATAAAATTGCCGCATCTGAGCAGGGCGTCAATTTTTTCTACATGATAAAGGCGATAAACGACCATGGCAACGAAAGCCTGCTGACTGATAGGTACAGGGGATTTTCGCGGGTTTTCGGCGCGCCGCCCGAGCCGCAAGGCGCAAAACTCGTACCAGGTACGGGAAGGGGCGATTCTGCTGCCGAAATAAGCATTCAATGGGACGAGGTAGACGCCGGCGCCTCAGAAATACGCTATGCGGTGTACCGTTACTATTACAGGGATCAGCCCAAAAATGAGGATAGGGCGCCATCGCGCCTGCTTGACATCGTAATGCCCCCTGCGACGAGCTTTACCGATACGACGGCGGAACCGGGCCTGTATTACTATTATGAAGTTCAGGCTATCGCCGCTTCCGGGGGCCGGGACCTGCAAAGCCCGTTTTCGACAGACATTGTACAGGGCTTTATTATAAGCCCGCCGGATGCGGTTATCGCGGAGAAATCGGGCAGCGGCATCATTTTAAAATGGACGCCGCCGATAGGGAACATTGAAGAACTGCAAAAATACACCTACAACATCTTTTCTGGCAGTTCGCCAGATGGATTTTTTTCATTGGTTGATAATGTATCGTCTTCTGTCGGTCCCGACGGGTATCTTTCGGCGACGGTAAGCGGCGGTCCATATTTTAAGGTAACAACAATAAATGGCAGTGCGGAAAGCGTTCCCAGCGGCGTGGCGGCGCCGGTCCCTGCGGCGGCGCAAATAATTGAAGCCAGCCGGCACCTGAATTTTTCTGATATGGGCAATCACAATCAGAACGGTGTGTATCCGGTAAGGATCACCTGGAAAAAACCGGCAGATGATGCCCCCGCATTTTATCATGTGCAGCGTTCGACAAGATCGGGCGCCGGTTTTGCCCAAATCAACGATACGCGGCTGAGTGCGGACCCCTTTGTCACGATACCGGGTGTGTATACTTACGATTCGGCAACGGAGACCTATTCATATATCGACAAGAATCCGGCGGCGCGGGTTGGCAGGCAGTTCTATTACCGCGTCCTTTCCCTCAACCAGCTTGGGCAGGGGAGCATCTATTCGGATGAGCGTATAGGCTGGGGCGCGGTAACATACGAGCAGTATTTAATAGAATTCAACTCTAATTACGGCGGCAGGTCGGCGCTGACCAAGCTTAATTGGTATAATCGGCCCGCCGGCCTCTCCCAGCTCGGCGAAGAAACGGTCAGGGGCAACATAAGCGGCACGCTCCACTACAACGCGTGGCAGCCCAGCTTAACAACCGGAAGATGCGTAATGACGTTTACCGATTATTCCGATGTGTACATCGAACAGGATCCAACCAAAGGCCGGTATTACGTATACAATGGCGCTACCACCAGCAATACCGACATAAATGCCAACGGCAGCATGGCGGGGAGCTATTCTACCACCGGAATGTACCCGGGAACCGTGTTCTATGACAATATCACGCTCAGGTCGGGCAAGCCGGCCGGCGGCACCTACGGCGTGCAAATGGAAGGCTTCCCGCGCCGGAATGACATTTCCTGGTCATTAATCGCCTTCTAGGAATTCAGCGGCCCCCGAGCGGATGAATGCGGGGGCTGCTGACCATTCCATTGTTTTTGTATATTAACTGGAAAAACATCAATTATTTTCTTAAAAAACATGGAAAATCGCCTGATAGTTTGATATTATTCACTATATGACCCATCAAGTGAAATGCCGCCGTCGAAGAAATAATAGCTTACGATGTAATGTTTTTAATTTTTTATTGATAATTAGTATTTTTTTCCTTGCATCCTGCGTGGAAATGTTTCAGGCAAAAATTGCCGCGCCGGAAAGCACCACCACGCTGGGCGATCTTTTTCTGGATCAGGGCACCGGAAAACTCGCCACGCCCGAGCACTTTATGGCGGCGCAGTATTTTTCCGCGTCGGAGATACGGCTTGCCTGGGACGAAACGCCCAGGGCGGCGTACTATATGGTTGAGCGCGCGGTTGCCGTTCCCGATGCCAACGGCGAGTATGAGGAACCGGAGGATTATTCGGTACTTGAAAAAATTTGGTACGGACGCTTCTATGAAGACATAATATTGGCTAGCCCGGATTTGGAGTCGCCGGAATACCTGTACCGGTACTATTACCGGGTCAGCGCATATAGCGCGGCGAGGGGGCTGGAGGAAAGCGATCCGACCGAGCCGCAGTTTGCCATGCTTCTGTGCGCTCCGGGCAATGTCCAGGCGACGACGGGTACTTCGGATAATGTGACGGTCAGATGGGATTATCTGAGCGCTGCCGTGGTATATGAAATATGGAGAAGTACCGAAGAGGGGGGCGGGAACTCGTCGTTGCTGGCGGCTATTCCGGGGAACCAGAACTGGTACGAAAACAGGATTGCCGCGCAAGAGCAGGGCGTAAATTTTTTCTATACGGTGCGGGCGATGAACAGCTATGGCAACAAGAGCCTGCAGTCATTTCCGGCATACGGCTATTCGCGGGTGTTCGGCGCACCGAACGAGCCGAGGAACGTGCGGCTGCCGCCCGGTACCGGCAGGGGGAACTCCCGCACCGACATAAGCATCCAGTGGGACGCGGCAGGCGAGGCAGGGGCAAAGTACGCGGTGTACCGCTACAGTTCGGTGAATTCGCAGATGCGCGTCCTTACCCCTCCTGGCGGCATAAGCGAGACCCATTTTACCGACGAAACGGCAGGGCCGGGCGTGTATTACTATTACCTTGTCCAGGCCATTACCCCCGATCCGCTGAACAATGACAGGGAACTCAAAAGCCCGCTTTCGGCGGACGCTGCGGAAGGTTTTGTCATCAGCCCGCCGGAAACGGTTATGGCGCATAAAGCGGGCGATGTCGTAACGGTAAAGTGGCTGCCGCCAATCGGCAGCATAAACGAACTGAACATGTACACGTACAACATCTGGTGGAGCCTGGACGACTATTCTTATAGCCTGGCAGGCAACGTATCTTCTACCATTGGCGCCGACGGGTATCTTTCTGCGGCGGTGAATTCCAGCGGCATATTTTTCAGGGTATCGACCGTTAACGGCGGCGTGGAAAGCGCTACCAGTGTTTCGACGGCGCTATTCCCCGAAGCGGCGGTTATGGTATCCGTCAGCCGGTACGAGAATATTCCCGGCATGGGGGCGGCGAACGCAAACGGGGTGTATCCGGTAAGAATCAGCTGGAAAAAACCGGAAAATGACGCCCCCGAATTTTACCGCGTGCAGCGTTCATTGGGATCGGGCGCCGGGTTTAACCAGATTAACGATATACGGCTGGGCGCGAACGGCCCCTTTATCGCGGGGTTGTACACTTACGATACGATGTCCGCGACTTATTCCTATATCGACCAGAATCAGGCAGCGCGGCCGGGCAGACAGTTCGCTTACCGCGTGCTTTCCCTCAACCGCTTTGAGCGGGGGGATTCGCCGTCGGAAGAACGCATCGGCTGGGGTGCCCTGACTCCTTCCCAGTACATGCTTGAATTCAACAAGACCATGGGCAAATCGGCGCTTAAAAAGCTCACCTACATGCACAAGCCGGGCGCTACCGACAAGCTCGGATCGGAGACGAAGTACGGCACGATAAGCGGATCAATCTATTACAATGCCGCGATATCCGGCCTGGGAGCGCGGATAATCATCCGGCTGGAAAACTACGCGGATTTCTACATTGATGACAATCCTTCCAGGGGCGTGTATTTTGCCCTCACCGGCAATTCCAACACCACGGCAAACATGTCCCAAAGCGGGACTATGGACGGCACCATGCGCTGCGAAGGAATGTATCCCGGTTATGTGGATTACGACGATATCGTAATAAGGGGCGGGGCGGCTTCGGGCGGAACCTACGGCATCCATATGGACGGCGGTTTCCAGCGGGAGGAGATTTCCTGGCTCGTTGGGGAACAATAAAAACATTAACCTTTACGCTTATCATTTGTTTTGTTATATAGTATACTTGGCAATATAAGGATAAGTATGAAAAAACCGATATTTCTGGCCGTTTTGCTTGCATTTGTATCTGTTTGGGGTTTTGCCCAGACGGATCTGCAGCCTGCGGCTATCGTCAACCTGACGAGGAGCGAGCCGATTACGGTCAAGCAGTTCCGCACCGAGGTGGAACGCATGGAGAGGACCGCCCGGCGTACCCTGAACGAGAAAGAACGGCGCGATGTCCTGGATGCGATGATCAACGAAAAACTGGCGATCCAGGCAGCCGAAAGGGACAAGATCGCCATTTCCGATAACGAAGTAAACCAGCAGATCAACCAGCTCAAGGCACAGATGGTTCAGGTTCTCGGGCGGCAGCCCACCGATGCCGAATTTGCCACGGCAATCAGGAACGAAACCGGCCTTGAGATGCCCGCGTTCCGCGACCAGGTGCGCCGGCAGCTTATCGTGCAGAAATACCTGATGTCGAAAAAGCAGAGCACCATTGAAAACATCAAGGTTCCCACCGATGCGGAGATCCTTAACGCGTATAATCTGACGAAGGCCCAGTTTGTACGGCCCGATACCGTCCGCTTCTCGATGATCCAGGTTCCCTACGGCGCCGACGCTGCCGCAAAAACCAGGGCCAAGGATCTGGCCGACAGGCTCGTTAGGGAGATCGGCAACAACGCGTCCAAGTTCGACGAAGTGGTCCTGCGCGGACAGGCGCCGAATTCGGGCTACCAGGCGGGGGATGTTGGCTATATGCCCCGGAACATGGAGTCCGCGCAGCGGGTGGGGCAGGATTTTATCAACACCGCGTTCAGCCTCAGGCAGGGGGAGGTTTCGAAGCTGATGGAAGGGCAGCAGGGCTATCAGATCATCAAGATAAGCGAAACCTATGCCATGAAAAGCCTGGAACTGGACGACATTTTCCAGCCCGGAACGCGGATAACCGTCCGCGATTACATCGGCAATTCGCTGCTGCAGGAACGGCAAATGACGGTGCTTGCCCAGGCGACCGAAGAACTGGTAACCGAACTGAGGGCGGGCAGGACGTTTCAGATATTTGAAAGAAACCTGACCTGGTAGGGGATTGTGGCATCTCGCAGAAAAGGCCGCATCCTGGCGTTTCAGGCCCTGTATTGCTGGGAGTCGGCGCATATTTCCCCGGGAGAACTGATGGCGTTTTCCTGGCTGGATGCGGATAAGCGCGCCGCCCTGGACGAAGGCATCGCCGCTTTTTCCCGTTTGCTGATAGGCGGGACGGTTGAGAACGTCAAAGCCATCGACCGGATGATCAAGGATCATCTGGAGAACTGGGACATATCGCGGCTGAACCGGGTGGATCTGGCGATCCTCAGGATGAGCGTCTATACGCTGCTGTATCAAAACGAAATTGCCCCTTCAATCGTGATTGACGAGGCAATCGGCATTTCCAAGGAATTCGGAACCGACGATTCCTTTCGTTTTGTGAACGGGGTTCTTGACAGTATCCGCCAGACCATTGCGGCGGAAAGGGAGGCGGCCAGGCCATGAACAGCAACTTCGTCCTGAAAACTACGATCTTTTCCGGCTTCATGCTGGCGCTGATCCTCGGCGCAGCCCTTGCCGGCATATACATTACGGGCCGGGTTGTCACAGGCGAACAGGAAAGCAGGTTCTCCCGGCTTCTTGGGCAATACGATTACCAATACCGGCGGGCCCTGGAAGAGGGGACGCTGCGCCAGGACCTTGACCGCTTTGAAAATGAGCTTACCAGGCTGGAAAAGCAGGTGCAGGGGGTTGAGTCCTGGCTTTCGATTCTAAAACGCCGCCGGCAGATGGCGGGCTTTGATTTCCGCTTCAAACAGGCTTATGTCCAGTCGTCGCGCCGCGCCGCGCTTGCCTTTCCCCATTCCGCGCCGATTGCCGCTGTAGCCGCCGCAGCCATTGTCCACGACTCCGCCATAACGCGGGAAGACGCGGCGGAACTGCGGGCGATGCTTCCGCTGTTTTTTGAGCCGCGCTTTGCCCCGATCGACCTGAGCCTCCATGTGCTGCTCGGCGATTTCCGCGATCCCCTTACGGCATCAGCCTGCCTGCCTGCCGGATATTCATACGATGCTGCCGGAACCGAAGGCACCCAGGCCATAGCCGCCGACGCGATCATTCTGAAAATTTTCGCCGGGGACATTCCGGGCGCATCCGGCGGCATTGAGTACGCGCTTGCCGGTTCTCCTTCGCCCGCCCTTATCCGGCTGGCTGCCGAATTTTTCTACGACTTTGGAACCATGCTGCGCTCGGCTGAACTATTCTCCCTTTTGGACGACGAGGCGGCCCTGAGCCGGCAGGCGGACGCTTTGTGGCTTGCCGGGTATCCCGACAGCGCCCGCAGCATTTGGGCTGTCCTGCAGGGCGACGGCATCCCGGAAAACCGGGCCTTGTACAACCTTGCCCTAACTGCGGAAGACGGCGAGGAAGCCGCCGCCCTGTACCAGCGCCTGGTCGCCGCCGAGACCTACGACGCCTGCCGCGACTTTGGCCTTATCCACTATAGCCGCCTTCTGGATGCTCAGCGGGCGGTGACGCTCCTCGGCGCCGAGCGGGACCCGATAAGCCCCCGCGATCCCCTTATCGACCTGGAAATTGTCAGAAGGCGCTCCGAGATCGCCGAAACAGGCCGTACCATCGCCGAATCATGGATGCTTTTGGAACGTTTCCCGCTGGAAGAGGGCCTGTACCGGTGGGCGGCGTGGTACTTTGACCTGCACCGCAGCTTCGGCGAAAGCGCCCTGCTGCTGAGGACCGCCGCGCGGCATGGTTTTAACGGGCAGTGGAAGCAGGTGCATGACGCGCTGGCCTTTATCCGCGAGGGCAATCTGGACGCGGCGGAGAACGCCCTTGCTGCCTCTGGCGGGGAAAATGCCCCCTGGGAGGCATTGGCCAACCTTGGCCGCGTCCTGGAGTCGCGCCATGCCCCGGCACAGGCACGGGCAAACTACGAAAAGGCTTTTCAGGCGCTTCTGGAGTCTGCCCCCGACAGCGGATGGCGCGAGACGGCGTCGCTCATCCAGCACCGAATCGCCCGCTGCTACATGACCCAGGGCAGGACGGAGGAAAGCCGCCTTGCGCTGGAATATGCCCTCGACCTTAACCCCGACAACCTGCGGGCGCGCATGGAATTGGGCCGTTTGTAAAATCAAATCTTGACCTAAAATGCCGTTTTTTGTATATTTAGCCTGAAGTCAATGCAAAGCAGCGACGCAATTTACTCGAACGGAGGATAAGAAATGAAGGTAAAACCTTTGGCAGACCGTGTCATGGTGAAACTGGAGAAAAATGAGGCAAAGACCGCCGGAGGGATAATCATCCCCGATACCGCCCAGGAAAAGACCCAGCAGGGCCTGGTGGTAGAGGTCGGTGACGACAAGGAAGTAATCAAGGTCAAAGCCGGTCAGAAAGTGATGTACGACAAGTACGCCGGAACCCAAATCAAAATCAACGGGGAAGAACACCTCATTCTCAAAATGGCCGACATTATCGCAGTCGTCGAATAGGAAGAAGTGAGTAGTGGTTAGTGTAGCACTAACCACTACCTGTTACGGCGTTCTTCTTCGGATTTGCAGTCAATACACATCAGGGCATAGGGAATAGCTTCCAGCCGCTTTTGGGGGATGTGCTTCTCGCATTTTATGCAAATGCCGTATTTTCCCTGCTTTATCCTGGTAAGGGCGGAGTCTATCAGTTTGAGCCGCTTAAGCTCCTGCGAGCCAAGGGCTTCTATCATTTTCCTGTCTATGTCGTCAGATGCGATATCCGCAAGGTCTTTGGGATCCATTCCCTCGACAATTTCCTTGAAGTCGTTGCTGTTCGCGATTAGGTTTTCGACAATTTCCGCTTTCAGTTCCTGCAGGGACTGTTCCATCTTTTCGGTAAAAGCGTGCAGGTCCTTTGGGGCGGGTTGCCGGACTTTTTTCTCTTTGGCTGCCGTTGCGGCAGGTGTTTTGGCCTGCGTCTTGCCCGAAGCGCCGGCCTTGATCTGAGGCTTGGGCGGAGTTTTGGCTGATGATTTTGCGGGGGCCTTTGCCGTCGTTTTTGCCGGGGCCTTTCCGCCGGCCTTGTCTGCTGTTTTACCGGCTGCTTTACCGGCAGTTTTGGCAGGTGCCTTGCCGGCAGCCTTTCCCGAAGCTTTGCCCGCTACCTTTCCGGTTTTTTTCTCTTTTTCACCCTTTTTTTCAACTGCCATTATCACCATCTCCTTTTTTAATCACCGGTACAATGCCGTATGATTCGGATTTTGTCAAGTCCCAATCGGCGCCCCAATCGGGCAGTGCCTAATACCCCTTTATTTTCTTGCCGAACAGCATGTTCTGATAGCAGCGCAGGCAGCCGGGGAACATTCCCCCTTCGCACTCGTGGATCGTTTTACGGAATTTGTTGGCGCGTTCCCCGTTGTAAATTTCCCTGAACGGCTGCTGGGTTATGTTGCCGAGGATGTAGTCGGGATAGTCGGCGCAGAAATGCACGTCGCCGTTGTAGTTGATGTTTGTCTGGCACCAGGGGACGATGCAGTGGTTTCGCACAGGCGTTTCCAGTTCTGCGTAATAGGTATGGGTTTTTTCGGGGTTCAGAGTCGGCACGGTAATTATCGGGTGGCCGTAATTTTTATTCTGGATATCCTGTAGAATTTCGTGGAACTTCTGTGCGTCGATGCCCAGGTTGTAGCCGGTGTTGTAGCCTTCAAGGCAGTCTATGTCCGTGTCGAGCTTTTCCCGCATAAATTGCCGCTGGGTGGCGACGATGCTGTCGTTGGTATAGGTGCCCAGGTTAATCATGTGCAGTTCGATGTCGTACTCCCGGCTTGCTTCGGCAAGGTTGGCAAGGTCGAGGTAATTGCGGTTGGTTACCACGGTAACAAGCCCCAAAACAGGATAATTTGATTTTTGTTTTTTCTTTTCCCGGTTGATGGCGTTAAATCCGGCGATAACCTTGTCATACGCGCCCGCGCCCCGCAGCGAGTCGTTTACGTCGCGGAACGCGTCCAGCGAGACAAAAATCGTGCTCCACTTGTCCCGCACAATTTCCTCGGCATGGCGTTCCATCAGCGTCCCGTTGGTGTTCACGCTTACATACAGGCCCTTCTGCACCATGTACCGCGCCAGGGGAAAGAGGTCGGGGTAGAGAAACGGCTCGCCTCCCCAGATATAGGTTACCGGCCGCTGCGGGGCAATCTCGTCGATAAATTTCTTCCACTGTTCCAGCGGGAGGGTCTTTTTGGTTTCTTCGGCGATGCAGTCCTTCATAACGCCCTTGTCGCCGAACTGCCCGCACATGACGCAGCGGAGGTTGCATGCCGGTGTCAGCTTGAAATACACAAGGCCGAGGTTCTTAAAATGGTCGTAATTAAAATCATGTTTCGGAAACATGCGTGTTTTTCCGACTCTGTAAAAGCCGTAAAGCATCTTTGCGGAGAGGCCAATCGCTTTTGTGAATAAAAGTGGAAGAACGGCGATATTTTCTTTCATTATACTCCTATAGTAGCAACATATGCCTTCCAGGGGAAGACTGAACCGGCTTTTTGTTCTATTTTCCGGTGATTTGGGTAAACCGCAGAATCTCCCAGCCGTGCTTTTTCGCCTTTTTTGCCAGGAACCGGTCGGGGTTAACCGCCGCAGCGCGGCCGCAAAATTCCAGAAGGGGCAGGTCGGTGTAGGAATCCGAGTAAAAACAAACATCGGCCGCCGGCAGCCCGTTTGCCTCAAGCCAGGCCACAGCCGCGTCTTTCTTCTTGCCGCCGAATAGGCTGCTCCCGCAGAGCCTTCCCGTAGTTCTGCCATCCGAGAATTCCAGCTCGCTTGCTAGCGAACATTCAACGGCCAGATATCGTTCCAGCGGCTGTACGATTATGTCAAGGGTAGAGGTGGCAAAGATGACCCGCTCGCCCCGCGCCAGCAGTTCGCCGATAAGCTCTGCCGCGCCGGTGAAGATCCTGGGCTTAATCCGCCGCTCAAAGCAGTTCTGCGCCGTCTGTTCCAGCACGCTTTTTTCGATTCCGGCAAGGTGTTTTACGGCATCTTCAATAAAATCCATGTTGGGGCGGCCAATTTTATACTTCAGCCATTCCAGGGGAAGGCGGCGTACCTGCGAAAAACGGACTACCCCTTCGTTCAGCGCTTCCAGCAGGAAGTACCATGCGCTGGTTTTTTGTATGACGGTATTGTCAACATCAAAGATGTGTATCATTGATTGATAAATTCCAGGTACTTACATTCGCGTTCGGCGTGTTCGGCATACACGCCCCTCATTTCCCCGGGCAAAAGGCGCGCCATCTGGCCCATCACTTCGTCCATTATTTCCTCCCGTTCCTTTCGGTCCGGGCTGCCCACAAACCGTATCTTGAACGGCCGGCCCGCCCTGATAAAAAACGGGGTTCTGCGGAAACGGCGCATGTTCTCCCATATGCGCTCCCCGCCGTGGTGGGCCACCGGCAGTATCGGCACATCCATCTCAAGGGAAAGCTGGACGATGCCCGCCTTTCCCCTGCCCAAAACGCCGTTTTTGCTCCGCGTTCCCTCCGGGGCGATGCACATGTAGAAGCCCTTGTCTATCGCTTCGCGCACATGCCGGAACGCTTCGACAAACGATTTGGTCCGGTCGATGGGAATCGCCCGGTAGGTGTTAAACAGGAACGCGAAAATGGGGTTTTTCCAGGTTTCCGATTTTACCAGGCCGGTTACGTGCAGGGGGTAGCTGTGGGTAATCAGGATCGGCACTTCAAGAAAATTAACGTGGTTAAATGCCACGAGCAGGGGTTTGTTTTTTGACAGCGCATCGACGTATTCGCGGCAGTCAATTCTGCAAAGGGCGTTAAGCAGCCCTTTGAGTATGTGGGTGACCGCTACCCGCCGCAGGCCCATGCTACATCCCTATTAGCCACAGCGCTCCGGGAATGCAGGAAATCTCCAGCTCCCTGCCGTCGTAGCAAACCGTTTCCCCGTCGCAGTGGGCGGCCATGCCTCCTTCCAGAGCTTTCAGGTGAAAGCTGGCGGCCCTGTCGGTGTACACACCTTCGCACTGACCCTGGGTTCCTTTCGGGTAGTGCAGAACGATCTTGATCAGCTTAAGGCGGGTAGGGGGACGGCGCACACAGCAGATGTCAAAGAGTCCGTCGTCCAGCAGGGCGTTCGGCCCCATGTAAAAGCTGCCGCCCATGCGCCTGCCGTTTACGATTGAAACAATCGCTGCGGGAAGCGTCATCTCCGTGTTGTCGTAGCGAATGTGCATTACCGGGGAGGGATCGTAGCGGATGATATTGATCAGCGCGCCGACCACATACGCAAGGCCGCTTTTAATTTTCAGCTTCGCTGCGTCAAACCCGACCTTCGTGTCAAAGCCAATGCCCAGGCCGTTGATAAAATAGCGGCCATTGGGGTAAAAGCCCCCTTTTACCAGCCCTACATCCAACGGCGACAGTTTTCCGGCTGCCAGCATATCCAGGGCTTTTTCGATGTCGGTGGGTATCCCCGGCGTAGAGGAAAAATCATTGCCCCTGCCGATGGGAAGAACTCCGAAAATAGGAGTCTTGCCGTGCGAAAACGGCCGCGTTAAAAGCCCGTTGACGACCTCGTTGCAGGTTCCGTCGCCTCCGGCGGCAATTACCGCGTCGCCATCTCTCAGCGGCAGCCCGTGGGCGATATTCAGCGCGTCGCCCGGCCCTTTTGTCAGGAATATTTCAAAATCGCGCCCATGTTCGCGTAAATAGCGCTCAATTACGGGCTGCTGCTTTGCCGCCTTTCCCTTTCCTGCCGTTGGATTGAGAACAACCCACAGTTTCCCTTGCGCGGTCATGCATCCATTTTATCACGAATTTTGCAATTTAATCAATAAATTCTCGTATCAACTCTCACGGAGGCACAAAGGCACCGAATTAATAGAAAGTTAGGATGGCCACAGACCGCTAATCCCCTGTCTTCCTCCGTGCCTCTGAGCCTCTGTGCGATAAATATTGGAAACTAATTTCTGACAGGAAATGAGTCGAAGCCGGCGCGTTTTAGGTCCTGGATGGTTTTGTTGGAATTTTGCCCGCCGGGGACGGTGACCGCCCAATGTTCGGCGTTGTTGACGATCCTGCGGGTTACCGATGCGGAATAGCCCGCCTTTCGTAGGGCTTCGGCCTGGGCGCGGGCGTTGGCTTCCCTGCCGAATAAGCCGGTTTGCAGGACTGTTGACGAAGTTCCGCCTGACGATGCGGCGCTTCCTGTATTCGCGGCGGGCGCGGGCTGTACGGCGGGCCTTGGTTCGGCGCTTGCCGCGCCGGGGAGGAGCAGCCAGAGCGGGTTGTGGACCGCGCTGACGGATACGGCGGTTTTTCGGGTATCCGCCGCGCGGGCTTCGGGGCTTTGGGGAAACTCGTCCAGCAGGCGGGATTTCCATGTTCCGGCGCTGCCTGCGGCGGGGTTTTCGGCGGCAATGCGCCAGAGGCTGTAGTAGATAAGGGGGTGCAGGGCGGCGTATTCCGGGTCGCCGGCAAAGGCGGCAAGGGTAGATGCGTTGCCGGAGAGCCGCGCGTACAGGCAGGCCTCCAGATAGCGGGCTTGCAGCGCGGCCGGGCTGCGTCCTCCGGCGGCGAGCAGCGGGCCGAGCGCGGAAACGGCCCTGTCCCACTCGCCGGTGGCGGCAAGGCAGAAAGCGCCGGAAACGAGGGCGCTGTCGTCGCCGGGATCGGAAGCGGCCGCTTCCAGCCAGCGGTTCGCCGCGCCGGCAATGTCGCCGGACAGCTGCAGCAGGCGGGCAAGGCTCACCTGGGCGTCGTGTCGCTCGGTTCTGGAAACCCCGGCACGGGACAGCTTTTGTTCGAGTTTCTGTATCTCCGTGCCCAACTGGCCCAGCGGCGCGGCGTTCTGCGGGTACAGCCCATTCCCCGCGAAAAGGAACAGGACAATGGCAAGCAAAAAGCCGGTGCGGCTTCTGCTAGTCAATCCCATAATTGCCGTTATTGGCATCGTGATTTCCGCCCTGCCTGCCGTCTTTCTGCTGCCCGCCCTTTTTCCGGGACTTTAAGCTGCGGATAAACGGAATCGCGCAGAGCATTCCGGCGATAAACGAAGAAAACACCGTCAGGAAAACGGGTACTTCTTTAATAGTTGCAAAGCCGAAGTGTATATCGCATTTGTTTTCAAGATTAAGCATGATGAACAGGAGAAAAATTATAAAAGTAACAATAAACTGTATTAATCGCCAGGGCATAACCGTACCTCTTTAGCTCGAAAAGTGTTTCCCCGAAGGCCTGAGAGGGTGATTTCCGCGAATGATCCTATCATGGAGGCTGGGCCGGGGACGACAGCCATTTCATCCCTTTCAGTGCGTGTTACTAATTCATCGGCATTTTTTCGTGAAATTCCCTCTATTAAAACGCGTTCCCGCGCGCCCAGCCGCTTTTTCAGCAGGATCCCCGTGTGCTTTTTCTGCTGAACGATGATCCTGGCAAGCCGTTCCCGTTTGACCTGCTCCCCTATCC
>Ga0082212_10000808_pt1 | contig 45809 bp, 38 predicted proteins | sample TergutNt197P3_FD_71548 | JGI IMG/M metagenome (GOLD analysis project Ga0082212, IMG submission 71548) | Neocapritermes taracua P3 segment gut microbial communities from Petit-Saut dam, French Guiana - Nt197 P3 | ecosystem: Host-associated > Arthropoda: Insects > Digestive system > Gut ... | reverse complement strand
AAAAATATATAAAATAATAAAAAAATAACTATAAAAAATAAAATTAAAAATAATTAAATTATAAAAAAATATAAAATAATAAAAAAATAACTATAAAAAATAAAATTAAAAATAATTAAATTATAAAAAAATATAAAATTATAAAAAAATAAGAATTAAAAAAAATAAAAAGAGATATAAAAAAGATTAAACAATTAATCAATCTTTTTTCTCTAAACCACAAGCTTTTCTAAGTTTAGAACCAACGGTCTCGATTTTTTCTTCACTTTCCAAATCTCTCATTCTATTGAGCATTGGCATTTTGGCCATTGATTCGAGAGCCCATTCTTTTGCAAACTTACCTTTTTGAATTTCAGCTAAAATCTTTTTCATTTCAGCTTTTGAATCATCATTGATGATTCTGTGTCGTCTACTTAATCCACCAAATTCAGCTGTGTTACTAACATCATTCCACATTCCAGCAAAACCTTTTTCATAAATAAGATCAACAATAAGTTTTAATTCATGGCAAGTTTCAAAGTAAGCTATTTCGCTTTGATAACCTGCTTCAACTAAGGTAGTGAAACCTGCATTTATAAGTTCTGTAACTCCTCCACAAAGGATAGCTTGTTCACCAAATAAATCTGTTTCAGTTTCTTCTCTAAATGTAGTTTCAAGAATACCTGCTCTTGATAATCCGCATGCTTTACCCATAGCTAATGCTATATCTTTAGCTGTAGTTGTTGCATCTTGTTCAACTGCAAAAAGTCCAGGAATTCCAAATCCTTCAAGGTAAGTTCTTCTAACCATAGACCCTGGGCCTTTAGGAGCTATCATAGTAATATTCACATCTTTCGGGACTTTTATATATTTAAAATGAATATTATATCCATGGGAGAAAGATAAAGTATTACCAGATTCTATATATGGTTCTATTGATTTTTCATATACTTCAGCTTGAATTTCATCAGGTAAAAGAATATGGATTATATCAGCTGCTTTTGCAGCTTCTTCAATAGACATGACATTCATTCCATCATCTTTAGCTATCTTCCAAGATGTTCCTCCTTCACGTAGTCCAACAATTACTTTTATACCACTATCAGACATGTTTCGAGACTGACCTCTTCCTTGGCTACCATAACCTATAACAGCTACAGTTTTATTAGCTAGGATTTCAATATCTACATCTTTATCATAATACATTTTCATTTGATATCCCCATTAATAATTGGTTTAATAATAAATAAATTATACAATATTTTTTTATATTTCTTAAAAGTCTATCATTAAAAATTATATATTTTATATGATATAAAATTAACATTTTAATAATATATTCTTAATTAAATTTTCAAAATTTATAAAAATTAAAATTTGCTCATATATTTAAAATCCTTTAATAATTCTATAGCTTTCTTATAGAATTCATCTTCACTAAAAAAGCTTACTAAAAAACTTGAATCTAAAAAAATCATATCATTAACCTTTTCCAGCCCTAAGATCCAATAATGCTTTTACTGGTTTAACCCCATTAGTTGCCTTTTTCATTGATTTAAGCTTTTCCCAGTTTTCTTTTTTAGGATTATAAGATTTTTTATTTCCTATTAAATAATCTGGTATTTCAAACTCCATATTTTTTATTTCTAATTCTTTTTCTTTGCTATCTGTTTTATTAATTTCTAAGTTCCTTATTTCTTTTTTGTCTGTTTTATTAATTTCTAAGTTCCTTATTTCTTCATTTTCATTTGTATTTAATAATCCGTTATCTATAAGATTATTTAGAAGTGTTTTCTCCAATTTTTTTGCAAATGTTACGGGTATTTTTAACTTAATTCTCTTATAATCATTATTATTGTTCTCATCATTAAGATATTCAAAACTATCAGAAAAGTTATTTGAGATGAGATCTTTGTTTTTATGAAGATGTTTTTCTCCTTCAAGAATAGCTATAATTAAACTTCTTTTATCATCTTTTTTTAATCTATATTTTAGGGATTTGGTTTCTTTTTTTTCTAATAAACCAATTTCATCTAATTCTTTTAGATTAATATATGTTGCTCTTCTAGACACATCACTCATTCTAGATATTTCATTAGCATTTAAAAATAATCCCCAATTTGCCACCAATTCTTGAAGAATTTTCACTCGAGTAGTATTCCCAAATATCTCATTTAATAACATGATTTAACCTTAATATACAAATAATTTTAAAAAATTACTCTGAAATTAATTCATTTATAAATTATCTATAATTATTTATAAATTATCTATAAATTTAATTTCTAAATGTATTAATTATTATTAACTTAATAATATAAATAGTTTACTTTTTTATACTTTAGTATAAAATAATATACTAAATGATAATTAAAATATATTATAAATATTATTATATAAAAGAAATTTAATTTTATAAACACAATATAATTAATATAACTGAATTAAATAAATTAAAAGAATTAAATAAATTAAATAAATTAAATAAACTAAATAAACTAAATAAACTAAATAAACTAAATAAACTAAATAAACTAAATAAACTAAATAAACTAAATTTAAAAACCAAATAAATTCTATTATATAGATATATAATATAATTTTTATAAAAAAATATAATAATTACAAAAAATGATATACTTAAATAATATTCTTAACAATATAATAATTTCAATTATTAAAATTAGTGTAAATTATGAATGATAAAGAAATAAACAAAACAGAAAATAACTTAAAAGACAATAAAGAAAACAAAAAAAACAAAAAAAGTGAAAATATAGCTATTGTGACTGGAGATCCTAAACGAGCTATTAGAAAATTGTCATGGCCAATTATGGTGTCAATGCTTGTAACATTTGCTTATAACTTAGCTGACACTATTTGGGTAGCTGGACTTGGAACAGATTCACTGGCAGCTCTTGGATTCTTCATGCCGATATTTTTAATTATTATAGGTCTTGGTAATGGTATTGGTGTTGGTACTAATTCACTTATTGCAAGGTCTATTGGTGCTGGAGACAAGAAAAAGGCAGATAACGCAGCTATTCATGGGATTTTACTTACCATAGGCATTTCTATAATTGCACCAATAATATTAATCTTCTTTTTAGATAATATATTAGCTTTAATGGGAGCAGGAGCAGTTGCTCCACTTACATCAGAGTATGCTACCATAATATTAATAGGACTTATAACATTACTTCTTCCATCAGTTGGGTCTAGTATCCTTCGATCTGAAGGAGATGTAAATAGAGCTATGAATGTAATGATAATTACAGCTGTTTTGAATATCATTCTTGATCCTATATTTATTTACATTTTAAACCTCGGTATGAGAGGTGCAGCTTATGCTACATTATTATCATCAACAGTAGCAGGAATTATAATATTTTATTGGTTACTTGTTAAAAAAGATACTTATTTGGATGTTTCAAAGAAAGATTTTAATTGGAATCCTAATATTATTAAAGGAATAATTTCTATAGCTATTCCATCAACATCTGAAACAATTACATTTTCAATCGTTTCTCTTGTAATAAATTTTATATTAGCAGTAACATCCGGACCAATAGGTGTAGCTGTCTATACTGCAGGATGGAGAATCGTTAATTTAGCTATGATTCCACAGATAGGTTTAGGTACAGCTACTTTAACTGTGGTTGGAGCAGCTTTTGGAGCAAGAAAATTTAAAAAATTAATAACTACTTATGATTATTCTATTAAGTTAGGTTTAGGTATTTCAATAGCCAGTGGAATAATAGTATTTATCTTTGCTCCTCAAATTTCATTAATATTCAGCTATTCTGATATTAATTTAATTCCAGCTATTTCTGACTTTTTAAGAATACTTTTCATATTTTGTATAGCTCTTCCACTAGGAATAATTTCTTCCACTACATTTCAAGGACTTGGAAAAGGATTTATATCATTGATTTTAACAATTCAAAGAGCATTAGTTTTTGAAGTTATATTTATGTATATATTTGCATTTATGTTGAGTATGGAAACTACTGGAGTATGGTGGGGGTTGTCTCTAGGAGGATTGGTTGGTTACTTAGTATCTTATCTTGTAACTAAATTATATCTTAAAAGAATAGATAAAATTTATATTAGTAGTTGAATCTTTAGTATAATCAATCGAGCAATTAGCTGTTGAATCCATACATAAACTAATCTAAGCAAACAGATATCAAATCAATACACTAATCAATCAAACCAACTAGCCATTCAATTCATACATAAACTAATCTAAGCAAACAGATATCAAATCAATACACTAATCAATCAAACCAACTAGCCATTCAATTCATACATAAACTAATCTAAGCAATCAGGTATCAAATCAATACACTAATCAATCTAACCAAGTAGATGTTGAATCCAAATTAGATGTGAAATCCATGGAAAGTGGAGTTAGTGTTGGTAATTTAAGAGTTTTAAGAGCATGACCATCAGTACCTTCTTTGTCACCTTTAAATGGAGTTCCATCAATCCAATAATAAGGTTTTCCACGAGGATCAAATCTCATTTGAATATGTGGGTTATACATTCTCTCTCCAAGACGAGTAATAGCTACCTCATCACTATCTGGGTGGGAAGGAATATTGAGATTTAATAAATCAACTCCTTCTGGCATACCTTTATCTACTATATTTTTAACTATTTTTTTAAGAATTTCTTTTGTGAAACTATAATCAATATCAATATGTCCATCTTCAAATTTTATATCTCCACGAGAAACTTGAAGTGAAACAGCTATTGTTGGAATTCCATAAGAAGCTGCCTCCATAGCTGCACCCATAGTTCCAGAAGTAGTTAATTCACCTTTTCCAATGTTTTCCCCAGTGTTTATACCTGCAATAGCTAAAGTAGGTTGTTCATCCATAAGTTCGAAAATTCCAAGAGTTACAGCATCAGTAGGAGTTCCAGAAACAGAAAACCCTCTACTTCCATCTTTTAAATAAACACTACTAATCCTAAGAGGTTCAAAAAGAGTTAATGCCCTTCCAATTCCACTTTGTTGAGTAGAAGGAGCTACTACTGTCACATGTCCAAATTCTTCAACAGCTTCTTTAGCAGCAAGAATCCCAGAGGAATTTATTCCATCATCATTACTTATTAAAATCTTCATAAATATATTCTACACTTTATGAGTAAAGTAATTTGGCATTTTTATTATAATATAAAATTATTGAAAACTTGTATTATAAAAAAAATTATTAAAAATTATTATTTATTAAAAATTATTATTTATTATAATATTATTATTTATTATTATATTTAAAAAATACAAAATAATTAAAGTATTTATAATCTATTCTTATTTATTATATTTAAAAAATATAAAATAATTAAATTATTATATAGAAAATTAATTTAAATCAGTAAAAAGTGTTTTTATAATAAATTAAAAAATAAAATAGATTGATAATTAAAAAAAATAAAAAATATACAATTAAATTAAAAAAATTAAAAAACTAAAAAATATACAATTAAATTAAAAAAAAAACTAAAATGAAAACTATAATGCACTTTCTCTAGAAATAGCTGTTGGTCCAGTCCTAACTATTTTTTTAATTCCAAAATTTTGTAATAATGAAATTAAAGCATTGATTTTATTAGGATCTCCAGTAATCTCGATTGTGAGTGTGGATGGGCCCATATCAATGACTTTACCTCTGAAAATATTAGCATGTTGAATAATTTCAGATCTAGTTTTTTCACTATCAGCTTTTACTTTAATGAGAGCTAACTCTCTTTTTACAGAATGATTAGGATCTAAATCAACAACTTTTATAACATCTATTAATTTATTTAGCTGTTTTGTAATTTGTTCAAGAACTTTTTCATCACCTTTAGAAATTATAACCATTGTAGCTAGTCCCTTAGTTTCAGATTCCCCTACAGTAATACTTTCAATATTGAAACCTCTTCTTGTAAAAAGACTTGCAACTTTTTGAAGGACACCAGGTTTATTTTCCACTAATGTGCTGATTACATGACTTTTAAGTTCTTCTTCCAAGTTTTGATTTTTATTTAACTTAGAGTTCATTTAATCACCACCTTTTTTATCAGATATATCATCAAAGGTATCTTTTTTCCCATCACCAATAGTAGTTACTTCATTTTCAATTTTATATTCACCAAGAATATCTGTAATTCCACAACCTGGAGGAACCATAGGGATTTTTTCATCTTTATCAATAACAATGTCTAAAAGTATAGCTTCACCGTCTTTTTTTGCAGATTTAATAGCGTTTTCTGTTTCTCCGATATTAGTGATTCTTTCTCCATTAATTCCAAATGATTCAGCTAATTTAATAAAATCAGGAGTTTGGCCTAAGTCTGTATGAGAGAGACGTTCTCCATAAAAAAGATTTTGCCATTGATAAACCATGCCCAGTTTTCTATTGTTAAAAAGACATATAATTATTGGAATGTCATAATCTTTAATAGTAGCTAAGTCTTGGCAAACCATTAAAAATCCTCCATCACCTGTAACAGAAATAACATCATTATCATTCATAGCTACTTTAGCTCCAATAGCTGCTGGGAAACCAAAACCCATAGTACCAAGTCCACCAGAACTTATGAATTTTCGTGGTTTAAGAGTATCAAAGAAATGTGCCATCCACATTTGATGCTGACCAACATCAGTGGTAACAATTGAATCTTCATCTAATGCACTACTTATCTCTTTGATAATTTGTTGTGGTTTTAAAGGAATATCATCATAGCTTAGTCTTGGAATACAACTCTTTTTAAACATTAAAGAATCTTGATACCATTCTATTGAATTATTATTGATTTTTTTAAGATTTAATTGCTTAATGTTCTCAATTAAAGAAATTAAGACATCTTTTCCATTACCAACAATTGGAACATCAACTTCAACATTTTTTCCTATTTCAGCTGGATCTATGTCAATATGAATAATTTTTGCATTTCTTGCAAAATCTTCAACATTTCCTGTGTTTCTATCTGAAAATCTACAACCAATAGCTATTAAACAATCACATTCATCAACAGATAGGTTAGCTACTTTTCTTCCATGCATTCCAAGCATTCCAAGATATGCATCATCATCTTCTGGAAAAGATCCTTTTCCAAGAAGAGTTGTTGTGACAGGAGCCTGAATAAGATCTGAAAGCTCTTTTAATTCTTTTGATGCACCAGAGATTATAACTCCTCCACCAGCTAATATTATTGGTTTTGAAGATTTAGATATTAATTCTACAGCTTTTTTAATTTGTCTAGGATTTCCTTTTATAGTTGGATTGTAACCATCTGTTCTAAGAGTTAAACCTTCAAAGTTATCTAGATTAGCAATTTCATCATCAAGTTCTCCTTCCTGAATATCTTTTGGAACATCAATAACTACAGGTCCAGGCCTACCACTTTTAGCTATCATAAAACTTGAATTAATAATAGCTGGGATATCATTAGGATCTTTTGATTGAAAAGCATGTTTTGTTATAGGCATAGATATTCCAAGCATATCAACCTCTTGAAATGCATCTTTACCTATGAGAAAAGTTGGAACTTGTCCAGTGATAGCTATAATATGAGATGAATCCATATAAGCTGTGGCTATTCCAGTAACAAGATTAGTTGCACCTGGACCAGAAGTAGACATGCAAACTCCCACTTTTCCACTAGCTCTTGCAAAACCATCAGCAGCATGTGCAGCACTTTGTTCATGTCTCACTAAAATATGTTTCAAATTGGATTTATAAATCATATCATAGAGTGGAAGTACTTGACCTCCAGGATATCCAAAAACCGTGTCTGCGCCTTGTTCTATTAGAGTTTTGATTATAGCTTCCCCACCTTTCATTTCAACACCTAAATTCAGCAAATTGTACTGATTTTTAATACTTTTTTATAAGAATATAATAAGTTAATAATTTATAATATATTAATATATATTTAAAGATTATATAAATGTAATAGTAATCAATTAATAATAAAATAATTTAAATATAAGATTATAATTTATATTATAAAATAATTTAAAAAAATTATAAAAAATATTAAAAAAAATATCTATAAAAAGTATCTATAAAAAATATTAAAAAAAATATCTATAAAAAGTATCTATAAAAAATATTAAAAAAAATATCTATAAAAAGTATCTATAAAAAATATTAAAAAAAATATCTATAAAAAATTATAAAAAATCATTAAATTGAAATAATAATCAATAAAAACACAATATGGAGAATTTAGATGAAAGTCTTAGTTGTTGGAACAGGTGCCAGAGAAAATGTTATTTGTGAATCATTGAAAGAAGATTGTGAGCTTTACTCATATATGTCAAATAAAAATCCTGGTATAGCTAAAATATCTACCTATAAACAAGGTGATGAAGGAGATATTGAAGCTGTAGCTAAATATGCAGTTGATAACAATATTGAAATTGCTGTAATTGGTCCAGAAGGTCCTCTTGGAAAAGGTATTGTAGATGAATTAGAAAAAAATGGAATTAGCTGTGTTGGTCCAAATCTAGAAGCAGCTAAAATTGAAACTGACAAGTCATTTATGAGAAACCTCTTTGAAAAGTATAATATTGAAGGATCTTTAACTTTTAAAGTATTTGATAACTATGAAGATATTGAAAATTTCTTAGATAGCTTCGAAAAAGATGCAGTTGTTAAACCAGTTGGTTTAACTGGAGGAAAAGGAGTCAAAATTGTAGGTGAACATCTCAAAGATAATGAAGAAGCTAAAGAATATGCAAAAGAAGTTATGGATACTAAAATGGGAGGATTTCCTCAAGTAATTATTGAAGAACGTCTTATTGGAGAAGAATTTACTTTACAAGCATTTTCTGATGGTGAAAACCTCGCACCAATGCCTGCAGCTCAAGATCACCCATGTGCTTTTGAAGGAGGAGGAGGTCCAATTACTGGTGGAATGGGATCTTACTCAGATGCAAATGGTCTATTACCATTTTTATCCCAAGAAGAATGTGATAAAGCTGTTGAAATTATGGAAGAAACAATCAAAGCAATAGCTAAAGAAGCAAAACCTTATAAAGGAATTTTATATGGGCAATTCATGCTCACATCAAATGGACCGCGCCTCATTGAATACAATGCACGGTTTGGAGACCCTGAAGCTATGAATGTTCTTCCTCTTATGAAAACACCTATGATTAAAGTGTGTCAAGACATTATAGATGGAACTTTAGGTTCCATAGAATTTGAAAAAAAGGCATCAGTTTGTAAATATATTGTACCTGATGGTTATCCAGAAACAAAGTATTCAGACGAAATTCTAGAGATAGATGAAGATAAAATAAACTCACTTGGAGCTAAAGTTTACTATGCAGCGGTTAATCAAAAAGAAGATGATAAAGTCTATACAACCTCATCAAGAGCCCTTGGAATTGTAGGTATAGCTGACACTATTGAAGAAAGTGAAGCTATAGCTGAAGAAGCTTGTCAATACGTAGAAGGAAATTTATATCATAGAAGAGATATTGGAACAGAAGAATTGATTCAAAAAAGAATAAATCACTTAAAAAAGATTCGTGGCTAATAAATTCATCTATTTTAAATCATTCTAAGTAAAAATATTAGTGTATCTATTAAAAAACTATAAATTTAGCATTAAAAAGAACATTATTCTATCATGAAAATAATTCTATCATGAAAATAATACAGTATTCATTATAAAATGGAAGAAGCATTAAACTATTTAATAAATACTAATTATTTCTAGCTATAACTATTATCATTTAAATACTAATTATTTCTAGCTATAACTATTATCATTTAAATACTAAAACAAACAAAGATAAAACTTCAACAAAATGTGAAGAGGTAAGTAAAATGAAAAGTCTCTTATCAGTAACTGACATTAAAGATGAAATTAATGAAATATTAAATTTAGCTAAAGACTTTAAAGAGGAAAAAATTGAAGGAAAGCCTTTAAAAGATAAATCATTAGCTATGATATTTCAAAAATCCTCTACAAGAACAAGAGTTTCTTTTGAAGTTGGAATGTATGAATTAGGTGGATACCCACTATTTTTATCAAGTGATGAAATTCAAATGGGTAGAGGAGAACCTATTTCTGATACAGCTAAAGTCCTGAGTCGATATGTTGATGGAATAATGATAAGAGCTATTGAACACTCTGATGTAGTAGAATTTGCTAAAGAAGCTGATGTTCCAGTTATTAATGGCCTTACAAATCTTGAACATCCTTGTCAAGCCCTTGCAGATATGTTAACTGTAAAAGAACATATCGGAAACTTTGATGGTAAATTTACTTATCTTGGAGATGGAAATAATGTTTGTAATTCCCTTATTCTTATATGTGCATCCCTTGGTATGAATATAGCTGTTGGATGCCCTGAGGGTTATGAACCAAATAAAGACATTGTTAAAAAAGCTAATAAAATAGCTGAAAAGAATAATTCTTATGTGATTATTACTAGTGACGTGGAAATTGCTGTAAAAAATGCCATTAGTGTATACACAGACGTTTGGGTTAGTATGGGTGATGAAAAAGAGCAAGGAAAACGAAGAAAGGCTCTTAGAAAATACCAAGTTAATGAAGAACTTATGAAATTAGCTGATGAAAATGCGATATTCATGCATTGTTTACCAGCTATCCGAGGAGAAGAAGTAAGTGCTGATGTTATTGATGGACCTCAATCTGTAGTCATTGACCAAGCTGAAAATAGATTACATGCACAAAAAGCAATACTATATCATTATTTAAAATGAGTATATACATTATTATATTAAAATAAATACAATAATATATTATTTTTTTCCAAATTATTACTATTCTTTAAAATAACTTATCAAAGATTATTATTTTTTCCTAAATCATTACTATTCTTTAAAATAACTTATCAAAGATTATTATTTTTTCCTAAATCATTACTATTCTTTAAAATAACTTATCAAAGATTATTATTTTTCCTACAATACCTTTTTTATAATATAATAATTTGTGTAATTATAATTATTACTACATTTTAACAGGAGCAGCTACTCCTAATAAATTTAAACTATTTTTGATAGTTATTCTAGCTTTATCGACTAATAAAAGTCTGAACAATTCAACTTCAGAACCAATCACTTGTTCTGATTTATAAAATTTATTAAAAACCCCAGCAAGGTCTTGTACATATTGAGTTATTGGATGAACCCTCATAATATTAGCTGATTCTTCTACTATAATTGGAAACTTTGCTATTTCTCTAATAAGATCCATTTCAGTTTCATTTGGAGTCCAATTACCATTAATTTTATGAATATCTATAGATAAACTTTCATTATCTAGGTTAAATCGTCCAGATTTTTCAAGTAACTTACATGCCCGTGCATGAGCATATTGAATTGATGCACAACCTCTTTCAAAGCTAAGTGCTTCATCCCACTTAAACGTGATATGTTTTTCAGGTGAAAGCTTAGATATATAATATCTAATAGCTCCAATACCAATTTCTTCAGAAATTTTATTTATATCACCACTATCTAAATCATGTCTTCTAGATTCAATTTCTCCCCTTGCACGACTAATAGCTTCTTCTACTAGTTCGTCAACAGAAATAAATACTCCTCTCCTAGTTGACATTGAACCTTCTGGAAGTGATATAAATTCATAAAAAATAGCCTCAGGAGCTTTTTCTTTTAATAATTTTAAAGCTATTTTGATTTGTTCAATAGCTAATTTATGATCAGAACCTAAAATATCAAGAACAAAATCCCCTTTAGATGATTTCCACATGTGATAAGCTAAATCCCTAGTTGAATAAAGTGATGTACCATCAGATCTTCTCAAAACTAGTTCTTTTTCAATTCCAAAATCTTCAAGATTTAAATATAAAACTTCCCCTTTTTTAGTGTGTCCACTGGCTATTAAACCTTCAACAACATTATCAACGTCACCATTTCTAATAAAACGACCTTCCCAAATAAAATCATCATGCTCTATATTAAGTTTAGCTAAAGTTTGTTTTACTCCAATAAGACAATCATTAACCGCTTTTTCAAATATTTTATTTATACTTGGGTTTGAATTACTTTCATATGTTTTAATCAAATTGTCTACTTCTATTTTTTCATCTTCATTTTCATTTATATACTCATTAACTTTGAAATAAAGTTGTCCAATCTGATGATCTATTTTTGAATCAAAATTCTTGAGATTGTTATTAGGTTGATTAGCACTTATGTGATTATTAGATTGATTGGTACTTTTGCCATTATTAAATTGATTAGTAATTTCATTGTTAAATGAATTAACTAAATTTTCATTAATAGATAGGCCTAATTTTTCCATTCCAAAAACAATCATAGCAATTTGGCGGCCCATATCATTAACATAGTATTGAGTATCAACTTCATTACCTGCTGTTTTTAAAAGTCTTTTTAACGAATCTCCAATAATAGCATTTCTAATATGACCAATATGAAGAGGACCATTGGGGTTAGCTGAAGTATGTTCTAAAATGATTTTTTTATTAGTTTTATCTAATTTTCCATAATTATCATCAACTGTTTCAAGTAGTTTTTTTGAGAAAATTTTATAGTTAATAAAAAAATTTATATATGGTCCTTTTGATTCTACTTTAAGAAATATTTCTGGAATTTCAATTTTTTCAAGGATATTATTTGTAATATCCATTGGCGACATTTTTAATATTTTAGCTAACTGAAAAGATATTGTAGTAGCTAAATCTCCCATTTTTGGATTTGGTGGGAATTCTAACTTTATATCACTTGGAATCTCATAACCAAGGTTTTTAAGAGCGTTTTTTAAAGAATTTAAAGCATCATTTTTGATTTCAAAATACATATGTTCACCATCAAATTCGAAAATAATTATTAAAATTTTATAAAATTTTTATTATATAATATATTATAAAAATACTAAAAATAATTAAAATTATGAATAAATTTACTAATTATACTATATTTCATTATAACTTAATTAAAAATAATTAAAATTACTAATAATTAACTAATTATACTATATTTATTATAACTTAATTAAAAATAATTAAAATTACTAATAATTAACTAATTATACTATATTTATTATAATTATAAAAATAATTAAAATTATATTAAATAATTATACTATAAATTTACTAATTATATATATTTATTATAAACTAATTAAAAATAATTAGAATTACTAATAACTATACTAATTATACTATATATTTATTATAATTATAAAAATAATTAAAATTATACTAATAAATTTACTAAATTATACTATAGTTATTATAATTATAAAAATAATTAAAATTATACTAATAAATTTACTAAATTATACTATAGTAATTATAACTAAATAAAAATAATAAAATTACTAATAATTATACTAATTACTAATTATACTATATTTATTATAAATTATAAAAATAATTAAAGTTATTAAATAATTATACAAAATTATACTAATAAATTTACTAATTATAATGTATAACATTAATTAAAAAAATTTATTTTAATAAAAGAAAGTAGAACTAGTTAAAATAAACTAATCCGAATTAAATTAAAGTCCTTTAAGCCAAATCGTTATATAGCCTATTTTAGGAATTATAACTGGCTGGTCACCTATGGTAACAACTCTTTCCGTTATCTGTGAAGGAGACACATAATATGGGTCTGGAACATCATTGTTATCACCTTTTATTATAAAATATTTAGTTCCATTAATATGAGTCACATTAATAATTCTGTGTATAACAAGCCCATCTTGGAACCAATCAGCCTTGTATACAACAATATCTCCTACTTGCGCATCATTTGGATTAAATTCATTAATACCAATAAAGTTGGTTTTTTCAACAACTACAATATCTCCTCTGTAGAATACAGGTTCCATACTTCCAGAAACAACAACATTCATGTGTTGAGCAAGTACAAGCCCTACAATGATAATTAATGCATAAATAACTATTTCTTTTTTTGTTAACATTGAAGCACCATTTTAAATGATAATATTAAAATCACATTTTTATATTAATTATTTATATAAGTTTCATTTTATAAAAATGTTTAGTAAAAATCATTTTATTACTATAAAAAAATTATACCTATCTGAATAATTTCTTAAATTTAAAGAAAATTTTTTAAATGTGGAGTATTTCTTATTTTTTAAATTTAAAGAAGATTTTATTTATTAAAAAAATTTTTTATTTATTCAAATTATAAAAGTAAGATTTTCTATATTATAAAAGTAAGATTTTCTATATTATAAAAGTAAGATTTTCTATATTATAAAAGTAAGATTTTCTATATTATAAAAATTTAATTTATTGCTTTTAATTTATGTAAATTTAAAAAAAATATAAAAAAATAAAAATATAAAAATATAAAAAAATAAAAATATAAAAATTAATTCATAAAAACCAACAAATCATTGGAAATTGATTCTTTCAGATAAATTTCTTGGTAAAGGTAATTTTTTGAAAGGTTTTTCCATAGATTTAGACAAAACTTGATAAACAATCTCATCAAGTTCCATATCTTTTTTCTCTTTGGTTTCACGAATTGTTACATTTAGTATATTAGTTTCTATCTCTTTATCTCCAACAACTATTGTATATGGAACCCAATCAGTAGCTGCATTTCTGATTTTCTTTCCAACTCTTTCATCTCTATCGTCCACATCAACTCTTATATTGTTAAAAGCTATTTCATCAGCTATTTCATTAGCATATTCAATGTGATTTTCTCCAATAGGTATAACACGTATCTGAGTAGGTGAAAGCCATACAGGTAACATTGGTGACTTTTCATTAATTTCAATAGCTGTTTTTTCTAGTAAACTGCAAATAACCCTTTCAATACTACCAGTTGGGCTGCAATGAAGTATTATTGGATATTCTTCTTTTTCATCAGGGTTTATGTAAGTGATTCCAAACCGTTTTCCACTTTCAACATCTATTTGTACAGTAGGATTTTCAATCGGTCTTCCTAAGAAATCCATAGCTGCAAAGTCCATTTTACAAACCCAATAATGTTTTCTTTCTGGTAAAATTTCTAATATTACCGGTTTATTTATTTTTTTAGCTGTATCAAACATCCATTGTTTATTTTCAGCGTAAAAATCTTCTGTAGCTCTAAAAATTACCTCGTAATTTACATCAAAATCATGCCCTGTTTGAAAACACATTTCTACTTGGTTTGAAAATTCCAATAAAGATTGATCTATATTGGCACAAAATGAATGCATATCAGGCATTGTAAATCCTCGAAGTCTTTTAAGCCCTACAACTTCTCCTCTTTTCTCAAAGCGAAAACTATAAGTTGATAGTTCATAAACTTTAGCTGGAAGGTTTTTCCATGTTAAAAATGAATCAGCTAAAACCCTAAATGCCCCAAAACAACAGGCAAACCGTAACATTAACTCTTTTTTAGTGTGAATTTTGTATTGTCTCTCTCCAAATTTTTCTGCATGTTCACTTATGGCCTTGTTATCTAAATCATACATAACTGGAGTTTCAATAGGCATAGCCCCTCTTTCTACCACTAAATCATATACATAGTCAGCTAAAAGATCTCTAATTAGCCTACCTTTTGGATACCATTTCAAGTGTCCAACATCAGCAGCACTTTCGTAATCTGCTAGTTCCTTTTCTTTCATTAACTTAACATGAGGAGGTTCACCATCTTTACTTTTTCCAGTACCAAGTTCATATTTAGCTAATTTCTCTAAATCTGATTTTTTCTCATACCTATAGTTATCTGCATCAGTAAGTTCTCCATCATTTAATATATAGAATTTAGATGGGTTTTTTTCCTCTTCACCAATTCCATCAGCTGTAATATCAACTGCATCAATGGACCTTGATAACTCTGATAATGGGTGACCTTTACATGAAATTTCAAATGATTTATACCATCCAAAAGGAACCCTTGAAACTTCCATTCCACGAGCAGCTAATTCATTTTCAGCCATTTTCAAAATTTCAATAGCTATCTTAGGAGAGCTAAGAGAAGATGATAAATGAGCATAAGGATAAATTACTATTCTTTCAGGATTTACTTGATCTGTAGCAGTTTTAATTTCGTTTATTAAATTATTAACAACTCCAGCAGGGTGTTTTTCATCTTCTTTTTCAACAGCTAAAAAGACAACAAGTGCCTCGTTAAATTCTCCTTCTTCTTTATCTATTGTAATTTCTTCAGCTATAGGAGTTTTATTTTTAGTTTTATATTTTAAATAGTCAGAATGAATTAATAGTACTCTCATTAAATCACCAGTTGTTTTTAAGGACAATATAATTATATATTAATAAAAAATTTAATTAATTTTATATATTATTTAATTAATTTATATATAAATAAAAAAATTTAACTAATTTTATATATTAATAAAAAAATTTAATTAGTTTATATATAAATAAAAAAACTTAATTAATTTTATATATTAATAAAAAAATTTAACTAATTTTATATATTAATAAAAAAATTTAATTAATTTATATATAAATAAAAAAATTTAATTAGTTTATATTTTTTCAAATCTGTTTGTTTTTTTATAAATTACTCAATTTATTACTAGACATATATTTCAACTGTAAATAAATTTTTTTATTTACATGAAATTTTATAATAAATTTGAGAAATAAGTTAAAAAAATCAAATTTTAGATAATTTATTATCAAGAAAATCTTAGTTTATAAAGTATATAAAATTCTTGAAAAATTTAATTTTATATAATAAAAATCCAGATTATTTAAATTTTAAATATATTTTGTTTCTAATAATATTTAATGTTTAATATTTCTCATAATTAATAAATTTATAAGTATTTTATATTCATGAAAATAATTTTTCAATAATATCTATTTATTTTATATATTATTTAAAAAACTATTCATATTGAAAATATAGTTGTAATCATTTGAAAACTGAATTAAACAATAATTATTTAATATAAAAATAAAATTATTTAAAATAAAAATAAAATTATCTAATAAAAAAATAAAATTATTTAAAATAAAAATAAAATTATTAATATAAAAATAAAATTATTTAAAATAAAAATAAAATTATCTAATAAAAAAATAAAATTATTTATATTAAAAATAAGCTATAAACTAAGACAATTGCACCAACTATCCAACAATAAAATGCAAAAATATCCAGATTTTTCTCTTTAATTATTTTTAAAAGAACACTTATAGCTAAATAACCTGAAATGATAGCTGCTAAAAATCCTAAAACGTATGGAATTAAGTTTGCATCAAAGCCTGTTCCAATTCCTTTTAATTGAGTTACAGTCGCACCCAAAATAGCTGGAATAGATAAAAGAAAGCTGAATTTTGCTGCAAATTCTTTATCAAAACCTATGAGTAAGCCAGAACCTATGGTAGTTCCTGAACGTGAAAGTCCTGGAATAATAGCAAATGCTTGGCCAATACCGACTAAAATAGCTTCTTTGATGCTGGAATTTTTCATATCTTTATTACCTACATTTAATCTTTGAGATATATATAAAAGTAAACCAGTGATTAAAAGAAAAACTGCAGGGACTGTTAAAGAAGTGAAAATAGCTTCAATTTCTGTATCAAATGCAATTCCAACTATTCCAACAGGTATGGTGGCTATAATAACCATCCATGCCAATTTTTTGTAAGGATCTTCTTTAAATCCTTCTTTAAATCTCCATTTGAAAATATCGACTATACTTAAAAAAAATGCTTTTATCATCTTTAATATATCTTTAAAAAAATAGCTAATTACAGCTATTAATGTTCCAAAATGAAGTAAAACATCGAAAGCTAATCCTGGTTGGTTAACACCTAAAAATTCTTGAGCAAAAATAAGATGAGCAGAGCTACTTACAGGTAAAAACTCTGTTAATCCTTGTACTATTCCTATAAAAATAGCTTGTAAAATATCCATTAAAACACCACTCTAATATATAATCTTAAAACATATTTAAAAATATCTATCATTTAATATTAAAAAAATGTAGAAAATTTAAATTCTAGATAGTTATAATAAGTATAAATAATTTAAAAACTTGTATACAATTTATATAGAATTCATAAGCAAATTGTAAACAATTTATAACAATTCATAAGGATTTGTATAGAATTTGTCAAAAATTTATATACAATTTGTATAGAATTTATAATAATAAAATAGATTTATTAGTAAATATATAATATATATAATAAATTATCTTTTTTAAATAAATAACTATAAAATAACTTTTAATAATAAATAACTAAAACACCTTTTAAATATAAATTAATAACTAACTATAAAACACCATTTTAAATATAAATTAATAACTAACTATAAAACACCATTTTAAATATAAATTAATAAATAAGAATTAAAATTTATTTAAAAAAAATAAATTAAATCAAAGAAAATATTATAAAACAATTAATACATTAATGAAATTAAAATATCAAAAAATTATAAGAATTTCATTGATTCATTATAAGTATTTTTAAAAACTTAATAGTCTAAGTAACATAACCAATTATACTTATCTTCAGTTTTTCCTTTAATTATATTGAAAAATTCTGTCTGAATTTTCTCTGTTACAGGACCTCTTTCACCAGAACCTATAGTTATTCTATCAACAGATCTAACTGGAGTAACTTCAGCAGCTGTACCAGTGAAAAATATTTCATCAGCTAAATAAGCCATTTCTCTTGGTATACTTTCTTCTTTAACTTTAAACCCGAGATCATTAGCTATTGAAATAATTGAATCTCTAGTTATTCCTTTTAATACTGAAGATGAAAGTGCAGGAGTATGAATAACATCATCTTTAACTAAAAATATGTTTTCTCCACTACCTTCTCCTATGAAACCTTGATAATCTAGCATTATGGCTTCATCAAATCCATTTTCTATAGATTCAAATTTAGCTAGCTGTGAATTCATATAATTAGCTCCAGCTTTAGCCATACTAGGCATTGTATCTGGTGCAAGTCTTCTCCAAGAAGAAACACCAATATCTACACCTTTTTTCAAAGCTTCATCACCTAAATATGCTCCCCACTCCCAAACAGCTATTGCTGTTATAACAGGACAATTTAATGAGTTAACTCCTAGTTCTTTATATCCTCTAAATGTAACAGGCCGGATATAACAAGATTCAAGTTTATTTAAAGTGATTGTCTCTTTTATAGCATTAGCTATTTCTTCTTTTTCAAATGGGATTTCCATCCTGTAAATCTTAGCTGAATCAAATAACCTATCAACATGTTCCTCAAGTCGGAATATTCCACTACCATTTGGGTTTTTATAGCATCTTATTCCTTCAAAGACACTAGTACCATAATGTACTACATGAGATAACACATGAATATTAGCCTCTTTCCAATCTACAAATTCTCCATTCATCCATATTTTTCCACCTTTATCATCCCACGACAATTTATATTCCTCCTTTTAAATTTTTTCATGTTTTTTTAATTGGATTTTATAAACATTAAATATTATAAGAAAGATTATAAAGTTTTTATAAGTAATATAAACTAATTAAAAGTTTTTATAAGTAATATAAACTAATTAAAAGTTTTTATAAGTTATTATAAAGTTCTTATAAATTTATTATAAAATTTTTATAAAATTATTATATTTTTTTTAAAATATTATTTCATAATTTACAATAATAAATTGTTTATAATAATCCATTTTAATATTAAATTTTAATTTATTTAAGTATTTTCTATATATATTTCAAATAATTCATATTATTTTATAAATTTATATTTTTTATAAATTGAAAAAATTTTTTATTTTTTAGTTATAAAAAAGAAGTTTTTCTATAGTTTTATAGAATTTTTAGGATTATATTTATTTAAATTATAATAAAATTACTAATATAATAACAATAAATAATTATAATGATAGAATAATAAAAATTATAATATAAATTTGATAATAATTTCCTAATTAAATATTAAAATAAGTATAATCTAATAGATATATAGAAAATATTATAATTAATTAAATACTTTTTTATATATCACATCATTCAAGTTATTAAATTAAAAATTAAGAGGATAAGATGTATTTAAACAGAGAAGAAGAAAAGATGTATCAAGGAGAATATGGGGATACTGTGAAAAAGAGTATGGAAATCATAGTAGCATTAGGTGACATCTATGGTGCAGAAAAACTTGTTAATATTAGCTCTGCTCAAATTTCTGGAGTTTCTTATAAAACCATAGGGGATGCTGGACTTGAATATCTCGAAGATTTAGCTGATAGTGACAAAAAAAGTCAAAAATCATCTGTTAAAGTTCCATCTACCCTTAATCCTGCAGGAACTGATCTTGATAACTGGGAATCCTTAGGTTTTCCAAGCTATTTTGCAAAAAAGCAAAATGAGATTGTTGATGCTTATGGTCTACTTGGAATTTCAAAGACTTGTACTTGTACTCCTTATCTTGTTGGAAATGTTCCACGTTTTAGAGACCATGTAGCATGGTCTGAATCTTCAGCTGTTGCTTATGTTAACTCAGTTATTGGTGGAAGAACTAACCGTGAAGGAGGTCCTGGAGCATTAGCTGCAGCTATTACTGGTAAAACTGCTTTATATGCTTATCATTTAGAAGAAAATCGAAAGGCTACAATGGTGGTTGAGCTAGCTGATGAAATTTCAGGAATTGACTATGGTGCTTTAGGTTATATGGTAGGTAAAGAGGTTGGAGATGGAATTCCTTACTTTATACTAAAAAACAAGTCTAATAACAATGAATTAAAATATCTTGGTGCTGCACTTGCTTCTTCTGGTGCTGTTGCTTTATATCATGTTGAAAATGAGACTCCTGAGTTTGTAAATGCTGGAAAAGAGGATTTAATTAAAAATAATTCAAGTAAAATTCAAATTACAAGTTCTGATATTAAAAACACTTATGATACACTAACAAGTTCCTCAAAAGATGAAGCAGATCTTGTCTGTCTTGGATGTCCTCATGCATCCCTTGAAGAAATTAAAGATATAGCTAGTATTGTAAAAGATAAAACAATTAAAAACGAACTGTGGGTTTGTACTTCTATTAATGTCAAAGCAGCTGCTGATAGAATGGGATATACAAAGATTATTGAATCCTCTGGAGGCCACATTGTATGTGATACTTGTATGGTAGTAGCTCCAATTGAAGAAATGGGATATGAAGTAATTGGTGTAAATTCTGCAAAGGCAGCTAACTATGTACCTAGTATGTGTGGTTTAGAGGTAATATTTGATAAAGTAGAGAATTTAATAAAATTTAAATGATTTTTTTATTAATTTAGATTAGAAAATATATATCAAAATTACTTCAACTCATTAGTATTTGGAAATTTAACTGTCTTTGCAATTTTTATAGCTAATTTCGGATTAGCTGGAGTGTCAATAATTATAGCTTGATCTTTTTTATCATTAACTACTATAACATATATTGAGGAATCATCAGGATTTTCACTAATGAATGTCATTATATTAGATGAAACATTATCTAGTTTTTGTTGCATTGATAATATAAAATTCAAATTTATCAGGTTTTTTTGACAATTTAGTGGTTATATTAATTTCTGCCTTCCCATCGATTGTTTTATCTACTACTACAGTATTAGAACCAATTAAGAGGTTATTATTATAAAAATCGAATTTAAATTTGATGTTTTGATAATCACTATTTGATGTTGTTTTAAACAATTGTATAACATTATATTCATTATTATTTCCATTCCATGTTATTACTGGTTCCCCAACAGCATCAAAATCAAGACTAATCCCAGATATTTCTTCTTCTGAAAACATGAATAAATTAGAAATTATAATGGTAGTGACACCTACCAATACTGCTAATATGATTACTATACCCATTATAATAACAATTGTTTGTTTTTCCATAATATTCGTTCTCCATATAAAATATTTAATATACAAAATTTTATAATCTTATTTAGCTTTTCAAAGATTTATACAATAGATTAGCCCCAATCACGTCACTAATAATTCTAGATTTAATTTTAGATAGTATAATTCCTCATTAAGGGAGTTTTTCATCTTTTTATTATTTGTAATGAGTGAGTCTCTAAATTAATGTACTAATTATTATATATCACCAATATACTATTAGTATAGATTAAATATTTTTCTTAATGTGTGATGAACATATCCTTTTTAAAATTTTTATATAATGTTTTAATACTTTTACCTTTGTGTTTGACTGATTTTGTTTGGGCTTTTTGACCTGCAACTTTAGCAGTATATTTAACTTTTGTTTTTCCTTTATCTATATACATTTTAGCAATAACTTGGTTTTGATATGTTAATTTTATATAAACATTATTTTTACCTTTAATATAGGAAGTGTATTTTATGGTTATTCCTTCAGATTTTATTTTTCCAGAATCAAGCTTTTTATAGCTAGCTGCAGAAACAGGTTCAGCAAAAGCTAGTTGAACACCAACAACAAAAACAGCACATAAAAACAGAGCTGTTATTACTTTATAGTTTAAAATTTTTTTCATTTTTATCACCTACTTTTTTCATTAAATTCTTTATTTTTAATCACTAAAAGCTGATACTACATTTTAAATTAGTCCTAAAATATTTAATTTTAATTAAACTTTAAATAATTCTTTTTATGCAATATGATAATAATAAATAAAACCATATATCCAATAAAGGGTAAAACTTCTGAATTGTGGTAAATAGAAATAAATAGCAAACAAGTTGATAAAAAAGCCAGAACTAATGATATATATATCACAGTTTCATCCTTATATGGATAAAGGTAATATATAATACTTATAGTAATTATGAAATAAGAATTAGAAAAAAAAGCACCTCATCCAAATTTATATGCCCAGCATATCGAAACGAAATGTAGAAATATATTGCTGAAAATATAATGCTGATAACAAGGGATATAATGAGGATGATAAGAATTACTTTTACAATTTTAGGTAGAATCAAGTTCATTTTCACAATTATCCTTTATTTTTATCATTTCAATTGAATATTGCCCTTTTTAAAATTATATATTACAAACAGAATCCACACTATAAATATTACCAAAAACATGATAAAAAGCAAGAAATATATGAAATCATTTGTTATAGTCACAATAGTCGTTGTTAAAAACAATATTATGACTGAAAGTATTACTGATCCAAACAATGTTATTAATGGTTTAACGTGATATGATGAAATAACAAACGCTGTTGAAATAACAAATAACGTGTTGAAAAATGAAATGATTTCCTGATTACTTAAATCATGAAAAGGATAAAATAATATGAAAAAAGCCAAAATATAAATACATAAGATTAAAATTGATATTAAAAAAATATATTTCTGTAAAACAATATTTTCCTGTTTTGAAATTCTTTTAACCATTTTAACACAAACATTATAAAAATATAATACAAAAAATAGTATAGTTTAAAAAAACCATACTAAAGATATTCTAGACCTTCAGGAATTCAATTGGTATAATCTGTATTAAGACATGCCATAATTAATAATTATTATCTTTCATTATAATCTAATGAAAATTTCAATTATCATTGACTTCTACTAATATATTCACTACAGTAGCACCATTAATATTTTGTTAAGCTGTAATAGCCATATCCTTTTTAAATTTTTTATAGAAAGATTTTATACTTTTACCATTATGTTTAATTGATTTTGTTTGGGTTTTTTCACCTACAAATTTAGCAGTATATTTAACCATTGTTTTTCCTTTAACCATATACATTTTAGCAATAACTTGATTTTGATATGTTAATTTCACATAAATATTATTTTTACCTTTAATATATGAAGTATATTTTATGGTTATTCCCTCAGATTTTATTTTTCCAGAATCGAACTTTTTATAACTAGCTGCATAAACAGGTTCTGTGAAAGCTAGTTGAACACCAACAACAAAAACAGCGCATAAAAATAGAGCTGTTATTACTTTATAATTTAAAATTTTTTTCATCTTATCACCCACATATATCATATCTTTTTTCACACTACCTTTATTTTTAATCACTTCAACTTTATATTGCCTCTTTTTAAATCATATATTACTTTCACGATAAGTATTATAAAAGCTATTAAAAACATACTGAAAAATAAAAATACAAAGACATTATTTATTATATTAATAATAGTAGTTATAAAAAGTAATATGATGATTGAAAATATTGACCCAAAAAGTGTTATCCATAATTTTTTATACTTATATAATAAATAAAAAATGTTAGATAATACAACAAATAACATTATAGAAAATCTAATTATTTCATAATTAGTTGCGTTATTAGAAGGATAAAAAAGTGAAATATAAACACATAAAATTATTAAGTCTATTAAAAGAATATATTTCACTTTTGAATTTTTTTCAAACATTTTAACACCAATATTATAAACAGTATATCATATAATTAATAAGATTATGAAAATTTAACTTAGTATAAAAAAACCCCATTTTCCGAAATAAAAAGTATTCATCATTTTCCAACAAAATCCCCTTTATTACACATATTATAACAACTTACAAAAAACACTGAATACCCAATAAACATAATTATGTAAGTTAATATTTTTATATCTGAAATATACTTCAAAAAAGGAATAATAAATAGGGGTATGCTTGATACATAAAGCAATATGAAAATTTTACATTTTCCTTTTAAATAAATGAATAAAATAATGAAAAGTGATATGCCTATTGCTAGTAAAAAGCCCGAAATTTCAGATTGTAACATATCTGAAATCATGAAAATCAGGCTCAATACAAACAATAAAGCTCCCACTATTACAATTTTTAATTTGTTCATAATATCAAACTAATCTATCCTAGCACCGTAAATATCTGACCAATGAGTATAATCTGTATGTTGCCAGTAATGAGATGCATATGCCCAATCATCAGATTTATCAAGTGCTACGGCCCCAGCCATGATTGCAGTGCCTATTGCTGGGGCGCCAAACCCGCCAGTTCCAACTATAGTAATACCTGCACCTACAGCTGTTGCAACACTCACTGCAACTCCTTTCATTGCATTGTCGTATTTTTTGTTTGCAACAACATCATCTTTTGTGTACACCATTACTGTGACAGGCACTCTCTTTATTTTTGGAGGTATATATTTCCAGTACTTGATTGTTACTCTGGCTGAAACATATCTATACCGAATCTGCGGATATACACAGGCATATCTTATTACAAATGGACCTAATCGAATAGTTTTTATAGATTTAACCCAAACAATGTACGGAATAGTAATCTTTTTAGTTATAGTATAAGTCTTATATTCCCATTTAGCTTTTGTAACATTTAGTCGCCAAATAGTTCTATACGCCACCATTCCTTTAATCTTTGCAGCATCACCCATTGAAAGTTCAGTTGTATTTCCTTCTAATACTATTGGAGTTTCTGAAACAATAAGTGCATAGCCAGTGAAAAGTTCTTTGAATTTTTCTATGCTCATTTCAAAATTTCCAAGACTAGAGTCAGCAAGATAAACAGTTGTATTGGTTATATTTCTTATTATTGTATAATGCATTGTGTCAGTATTGTTATTTTTTATCAGAACTATATAACCTGATTTTAAATAATCAAAATCGATTCGCACTGCTTTAGCATATAAACCTTTAGATTTTGCAGCATCTAGCAAACCTTTAAGTGAAGTTCCATCAAAGGACGTGTTAGCTAAAGTAGTTAACTCATCTTCTGTAATATTAAATCCAAATTGTTTAAGTAAAGTTGAAAGTGATGCTGGACCACAAGTATAGATAGAACTTGCCATTATAATATCAGTAGAATTAACCTCAGAAATATCTGCAAGATAATTATCTAAAACCAAATTACTATTAAAAATAACATTTAAAGAATCATAATACATAATACCTACAGTATTATTAAACACACCATTACTATCAATAGTAATACTGTTTGAAGATATTATATAAATTCCACTCCATCCTTGATCTGAAATAGTATTATTCATAATTTGGAAGTAAGTGCTGTTTTTTATATAGATTCCTTCCCAATTATCTTTTACATAATTGTTAGATATTATTACCATATTTGAATTTGATGAACTAATTGCAACTTGATTAACTTCAATTATATTATATGTTACATTGTTATATATAGTTGTGGATGAAGAATTATGGAATAAAATTCCCTCATTATTATTTTTTATTGTATTATTATGCATCAAATTGTTAGTAGAGTTATACAAGTATATTCCACAACCACAGTCTTTTATTATATTTGATTTTATAATAACACTAGAAACATTATTTAAACCAATTCCATATGAACCTTCAGAATCTGTAAAGATTAAATCCTGAATAGTTGAACCACTACCACTATTAATTATTGTTATAATGCCAGTTTCAGCATCCCCTGGTTTTAAAATAGTTTTACCAGAATTTGTTGCTTTTAAGGTTATTTTTTTATTAATAAGTATATTTTCAGTATATATACCATCACTCAGTAATATTGTATCTCCAGCACCTGCTGAATCAATAGCTGTTTGTATAGTTTGATATCCAGTTCCAGTTCTACTATTAATTACTGTGCAAGTAGTTATGCTTGGGAAATTAAGATTATATACAGTATTTTGACTGTCTAAACTTATTGTAATCGGATTAACGCCTGATTTAGAACTTTTTAATATAACTGATGTTCTACCTCCACTTAAAGTAGTGTTTACATTAGCATTGGTCAGACTATTAAAAAAGTTTATTGCAAACCCATTTGGAACATTGCCCTCATTTGAAGTGTCTTCCCCCATGTTATTATATATTAAATTAACATCAACATTTTGATTATAGGTTGAACCAGTTCTATCAGACAAGTCCGGAACTGCTTGATTATATGATAAAACCAACCATCTATCACATATGACCGAACTGTTATCCATAACAACAATATCAGAACCATTCAAATTAGGATTATTCACACCCCACCAGTTATTAGTAGAATTTACATCAGAATTTCCATTAACTAATAATCCTTGAGTATTATTTGTTATTTGGTTAAAGTTGATATCACCACTACAATTGAACATTTTTATTCCATATTGATTATTCTTAAAGCTGTTAGTTAATACAGAACAATTAATAATATTGTTAATATTTAATCCAGTTTCTGTATTATTGTAAATATTATTATTTGCAAATATGTATGTTGTTCCATTATCTGCAAGTATTCCATTAATTGAATTTTTTAGTATTTCATTTCCAATAACAGATATATTATAAGAATTTAATAAATAAATTCCATTTTCACAATTAGTAATTGTATTAGCAACAATTTTAATATCAATTGTATTATTTACTAATATTCCAGTAGCTGATCCATTGAAAGTTATTCCAGAAATTACTGAACCATTAGCCTCTGGTGTTACAGTTAAAATAGGTAAATTATAATTTAACCCAGATATTGTGATGTTTTTCCCTGAAAAGATACCAATTTGTAATGGTTTATTTAACAACACATTTTCTTGCGTATTTTTACCTAATATTATAACATCATATTCTAAAGTATCAAAATCATCTATTGCAGATTGAAGAGTGTCAAAAACTTTTTGAGAATTAAAATTATAAATTTTATTAGGATTAGTTACAGCTAACCAAGGTATAACCTCTACATAATCAACCAAAGAATTATCAGATGACTTATAAGTTACCATCAACTTGGAATATAAATAAACTAAAGATTCAAAATTAATTTCTCCTAAACTAGTTACAACTGTTTCAGGACAATACCCTTCAGTATCAGTGAAATTTTTAATATATCTTGCAATTTGAACATATTCTCCTCCTGAAAAGTTACCATAATTCAGTTTTTCACTCAGGTTTAATAGGGGATTTGAAATTCCATCAGTAGGAACTATTGAAAATCCTGAAATTTCGTCAACTCCTAAAACAGCTTCAACTAAAACCTTTAAAAATTTAGAAGTGGAAATTGATTGCCCATTTAATGAAACATTATCTGGTAATTTGTGATTAGTTTCAATATATGATTTTACTGAGTTTGCAGCAATTATAATTTCATTATCAAAAGGAACATAATTAGTTGTTATAGTAGACCCCGTGTTTCCAACATTGTCTTTTGCATAATAACTAATACTGTTAATTCCCTGAGCCAATTTTATCGTGACCGTCTTTGCAGCCGAAACCCAACTATTATTATTAATACGATAATAAAGAGTAGGATTAGTATCCATATTGTCACTAGCAGTTAATATTACTGCAGTATTAAATGCATAAAATCCTTCCGGTAAATTATTTGAAACAGTAGGGGCTGTTAAATCTATTTTATAAGTAGCAGTTTTCGTTGTTTCAGTATTACCTTTATTATCTTTTGCATAATATTTCAAAGTATGTGTTCCCTGATTTAAAGTTAACGACACTGCATTAGTAGCAGAAAGAGTTGAACCTCCATTTAAACTATAATAAATCTTAGGACTTGGATCTTTATTATCCTTAGCAGTTAATGTGATAACTTTAACACTATTATATGAACCACTAGCTAAATTTATAGAAGTAGTTGGGGGCGTAGTATCAACAGTTACACCTGAAGAAGAGATTGCAGTAATTGATGAAAAAGACATTGATGCTGGTAAAGCACCATTTTTTTTATAATCACGAAGTATTTTTGAATACCCATAAATGAGTGATTCATAACGGATATCACCAACAGTACTACTTGCAAAGTTAGGTGCACGACCATTGCTAGAATAAAAGCTATTGATATTCTTAGCCATGGTTATATACTGCGCCTTAGTAAGGGTACCTTTACCAGTACCTTGTGGTTTTGGAGCAGCAGCCCGATTGGGAACAGTCGTTGAACTTTTAGTGCCATCATTTAGTTTAACAACAGCAGTAGTCAGCATATTTAAATAATTCTGACTAAGGACAGTTTTACTATTTATGGTAACGGATTTAGGAACTTTAGAATTGTTTGAAGTATAACTTGCAACATCTTCAGCAGTGCTAGTCATTTCATCAAAAGTAAAACTCTCTGCAAACACATTACCTGTGAAAAAAACAAAACAAAATAGTAAAATAACTATTAAAAAACATTTTTTATACATATTATAACCTCATTATAAGATTTTATCCCATCAACGACTTAAGGAAAGATTATTTTAATTTTTCTAAATTCAAATTTTTTAAAAATACTTTCAAAAAAATTGAGTTGGTGTTTGAGCTTTCAAAAAAAATTTCTTAAGTTGGCAACAGGAATTTTTTTAACAAGATTTATATAATATTAAATAAAATAAATATATATTATAAAATATCTGATATGTCAATATTGGTAGACATCATATATAAATGTTTCGAATTTTAGGCAATGCTGTAACTTAAAGATTTATATGTCAGGATTTTTCATGAATTAAAATTTTATTTTTAGAAGGGTAATAACGTTTTTAAGTAGAATCTAGTTTTAAAACTATAATATTGATTTATTTCCTAATTTAAATGGATTAGTGGATGTTTTTTTAATTAAACTAAAAATATCTTTATATTATAAAATAAAACTAATAAAATCATATTTATAAAAATAAAATAATATTTAAATAGATCAATAATTAAACTATTTTCTTCACCAAATCTATAAAATAAAAATTTTAAAAATATAATAAAAACTTTAAAAAAATTTCTTAATTTAAAAAAGCAAATTTTTTCAAAAAATAATATAAATTTTTTTATAAGGTAAGAAATAATTATTTTTACAATTTTCATATAATTTCTAAACAATTTCTAAACAAGTTTTAAACAATTTCTAAACAATTTTTATACAATTTTTATATAAATTTTATAACCTTTCTAAGAATTTTTATATAATTTCAATAAAACTTGTAATCGTTTAAAAATTAAATCAATAATTATCAAATAAGGATTTATAATTTTTTAACATTTTTAGAAGAAAAAACAGATTTTTATATGAATTTTACAAGTAAAAGCTTTCAAAAAAATCAATGAAAAAATAAAATTGTTTTTAATTTAATAATATAAATTAGATTAATAGTAATATATGAATGTTTCTAAAATACAATTTAAATGAATTTTATAGTTAATTAATTAGCAAATTTCACAAACTATTATTAATATAACTATATGCAAATTTTAATAATATTAGTAATTTGAATAATTTTTTAAAAAATTTAAGTAGTTTCCCGTTTTTATTCAATAAAAAATGTAAAACTTATATAAAATAATAATAAATAGCTATTATTAGCAATAGCTATTCTTTTTTAGTTTTTAAAAGTAATATATGAGCACTTACACAGATTCCAATAATAGCTAAAACAATTGTCATAATTGGTTTATTTATCATAAAATTTGAGATAATTAACCCTAACCATAAGAATATTAAACTATTTCTTTTAACATCTATGGGGACTCCTTGCTTATTTTTATAATTTTCTATATAGCTGCCAAAGTACCTATTGTTAGAAAGCCACTTTTCAGCTCTCTTTGAACTTTTTCCAAAGCATGCTGCAGCAGCTAAAATAAATGGGGTTGTGGGTAATACTGGAAGAACTACTCCCACAGCCCCTATGCCTACTAAAGCTACTCCTAGACTAAAAAATATTGCTTTTTTTGTTTCCATATTATGTCAATTCAATTTAGTTTCTGTAAAATATATCTTAATTATTAGCTATTAACTTCTAGTCAAGTTATTAACAATAAAACAATCTAATGTTTTTGTCATAAATGAATTATGACAAAAAATTTAAAAAAATAAAGTTAAATAAAATTGAATAAAATCTTAGAATAGCTAAATAAACTATTATATATGTTTAGTATTTATATTTAAGATATAACTTATTGTTTAGTAGATTCAACTCTATTTTCTTGAGTCATTTCAGATAATTCTTTTACTCTATTAATATCAAGGCCAATGGATTCAGCTACACGTCCACCGTATTCTGAGTCTGCTTTGTAGAAAAGAGAACATTGCCTATATTGGATTCGCTCTTGAGCATTACCTAAGTGTCCTTGTATGTTGTATATAAGATTATCTTTATCTTCATCAGATAAGACTCTTCTCCATAGTTCGCCAGTTTGTAAAAAATCAACTTCTTCTAATGGTCTTGTGTGTCTGTTGATTTTTGCATCTACTTCTATAGTTGGAGGGGTAACAGTTTCATCAGGTTCTGGACCTCCAAATGAATTTGGGTAATAGTTAGGGCCACTTCCTCCATTACCATCAACAGCCATATAGCTATCTCTTTGGTAATTGTTAACTTCAGTGTTTTTTGCTCTGTTAATTGGGATTTGATGATGGTTTGGACCTAATCTATGTCTTTGAGTATCTTCATAAGCAAATAATCTTCCTTGTAATAATCTATCTGGAGAAGGACCAATACCTGGAACAAAGTTAGAAGGTGCAAAAGCAGCTTGTTCAACTTCAGCAAAGAAATTTTCTGGATTTTTGTTTAAAACTAGTTTTCCAAGTGGTATAAGTGGGTAATCTTCATGGAACCATACTTTTGTTATATCAAATGGATCAAATTTGTAAGTTTCCGCTTCTTCAGGAGTCATTATTTGAACAAACACATCCCATTCTGGGTAGTTTCCATCTTCGATACTTTCAAATAAATCTTCAGTTGCATTATCTGCATTTTCACCACAGATTTTGGTAGCTTCATCGTTTGTGAAGTTTTTTACTCCTTGTTTTGTTATGAAATGATACTTTACCCAAACATATTCATTGTTTTCATTATACCACATAAAGGTATGACTTCCAAACAAATGCATATGTCTGTAAGTCATTGGTGTTCCTCTATCAGTAAATAAGAATGTAGCTTGATGTATGGTTTCAGGGTTTAGTGACATAAAGTCCCAAAACATATCAGCATCAGATAAGTTACTTTTTGGATGTCTTTTTTGGGTGTGAATGAAATCAGGGAATTTTATCGCATCTCTAATAAAAAATATTGGAGTATTGTTTCCAACAATGTCATAGTTACCTTCTTCTGTATAAAATTTTATAGCTGTTCCACGAGGATCTCGTTTTGCATCAGCTGAACCTTTTTCTCCCCCAACTGTTGAAAAACGAAGGAAAACTTCTGTTTTTTTACCAATTTTAGAGAGGAATTTAGCTCTTGTGTATTTTGAAAGGTCATTTGTCACTTCAAAATATCCATGAGCTCCAGCACCTTTAGCATGTACAACTCGCTCAGGTATTCTTTCTCTTCCAAAATGGGCAAGTTTTTCAGTTAAATGAGAATCTTGTAATAATGTATAGCTAGATTTTTCACCTGTAGTAACAGATGCCTGGTCATTGGCAACAGGATTTCCTTTATTTGTTGTTAATTTTTTATTTGACATAAAAACACTTCCTAGTTTAATATTTTTTATAACTTATTAATTTTTATATTATAATTTTTATGTATTTCATGTTTATTATAAATTTTTATAGATTTTCTATTTAAATATAAAATTTTTTTATTATACTTTATTATTTTTTTATTATATTTTATATGATTATTATTTTATATGATTATTATTTTTTTATTAAATTTTATTATTATAATTGTTATTATAAAACTTTATTAAGTTATTTGTTAGTTTATTATTATCTTAAATTGTTAATATTGAAATAAACATTATTTCAAATAAGATGATATATAAAAAAATAGTAAAAGAATGGGAATTTAATTAATAAAGATAATATACTCTAATAATAATTAATAAAGATAATATAATCTAATAATAAAATTATTTAAGCTGTTAATAATTCAGTCTTATTAGGGGGTAAGTTAAAATCATTAATAGCTGATTTAATTATAGATTTAGTTAATTCTTTTTGATGGATAAAAATGCCTATACAGAACTTAAGAGAGATTAATTTATCATCCACACCTATAGCCATGTGAATAGAGTCTATTTTTTTTAGAGAAAATTTAGGAACTTTTAAAACTTTAGAAACGTTTAAAATCTCTAAAGCTACAGCATTACCATCAATATCAAAATCCATAATAATATCATTAGTTAACTCAACAGATTCATCATATCCATAATCATCTACCTTATGAATAAATAATGCATCTGCATCAATATCATAATAGTGATTTATTTCTATAGGTTCACCTTTCATAAGTTCTCACTCTCTTTTCTTTATTTTCAAGATATGTGGTGATTATCTTAACTCCTCTATTATCATTTATGCCTATAACAATACATAAATCTTTTGATTTTTTAAGTGGATGCTCATAAAAAATTTTAAAAGAATTATAATTACTTTTTAAAATACCTACATGTTGCTTGTATAATAAAGAATCATATATTAAATTAAAATCTTTATTTCTGTAATTATTAGAATATACAACATGTTTAGTATCTCTTAAAAAATCTTCATCGATGTTTGTTTCATCTAAATTTTTAAGTATCAAATCAACTTCATTAACACTATAATCTCTCATTAAATAAACACCAGTAATTATTCATATATGTAATAATAATATTATATTTAATAATATTTAAATATTACTATTTACTATAGTATTATGAAATTTCCATAACTTAGCATTTCACTAGATTCAGTTATTGGTTATATTAAGATAAAATATTTGTAGATTATAAATTAGATATATTAGTATTTATTGATAAAAATAGGGGTATGAAATTTATTATAGCTTTTTAAGGCATGATTATGAAAAATAAGATTATGTGGTAACTTGTATTGAAAATAAATTATAAATCCATTTATTTCATTATTATTTATTTTTTAGCTATAAGAATATAGCTAAGTGGAAATTTATCTAAAATTTGTATTGACTCATTATTAGCCATTTCTAAATTATATTCCTCAAATTCTTCTATTTTTATATCATTTTTTAATATAGCATTTAGAATATCAGACATTGTGTGCATAAACCAAAAACACTCCTTTGCTTCATATTTAATTCCTCCAATATAATCCAAACCATCTTTATATGTGTATGGACCTTTTTTAAAGTATGGAGTTATTTCTTGAAAATTTTGTTTTTCAGGAGTAAATCCATTTTCGAAAAAGTATGCAAAAGGGTGCATTTCAAAAATTAATAGTTTTCCATCTTTTTTTAAAAGTCTTTTTATAACAGAAAAATAAGCATCTAAATCATCAAACCATTGAAGTGATCCTTCAGAGATGTATAAAAAGTCGAAACACTCATCATATTTATTAGGAATATCTAAAATATCAGTTCTTTCAAATTTTACATCTAATTTTGATATTTTTCCAAGTTTTTCACCTTCTTTAATAGCAACGTCAGAAATATCAAATCCTACTCCTTCTTTTGCTTCAAATTTCATAAGAGATAATAACTCTCTACCATTGTTACAAGGTAATTGACCTATGGTTTTATTTTTTAGATTGATATTTTTTAGTTTTTCAATTAATACATCATCACAATCACGATTTAGTGTTGTAAAATCTGAATCTTTAAATCCAATTTCTAAAGAGTTCTTTCTTGCTTTTTGATGATATTTTAGAGCTTCATTCCATGCAACTCGATTAGTTTCACTGATATTTTTTTTCATTTTTTAACTCAATATTGTTTATTTATCTATAATTTTAGCAATAAAATTAGTTAGGACATAATGTATTTATCTATAATTTTAGCAATAAAATTAGTTAGGACATGATGTATTTATCTATAATTTTTGTTGTAAAACTAGCTATGGCTTTAAAATATATCTGTTGTTATTATATGAATTTTTGATTAAAAAAGCCAACAAACATTGAAGTTTATTGGCTTTAAGAATAATTTGATAGTGAAAATTGATCAAATTATTCAAAATAAGGACCTTCACCAGGAATATCATTTATTTCTTGAATTGATTCAAAATCTTCATCAGATAAAAAAGGATAATCCTCTCTTTTCAATTTTTTCTTTTTTTCCATAATAATCACTCACATATATACGTCTTTTTTTATAATATATATAATTTTAGGTCAAAATCATTTTCTTTAAACATACTATTAATCTCTTTAACTATTTCTTCTTGATTATTAACGAAATATGGTCTATGTAAATCATCATCCAACTTTTTATCTAATGCTTCACCAATATAACTATCTCTTATTTTTTTAGTTTCATTTGGATATAAGTTTTGAATTTCAAGCTTTTTATCCTCAAAAAACTTATCATATTTATTAAAAATTTCTCTCCATCTTTTTTTATTTTTAGATACATCGATATTAACTAATAAGCCTGTTTTAATAGGAGAATAAATAGGACTATATTTACTTTTAACAAAAATCAATGATGGAATATCTTTATCAGGAGAAGGTATAACTAAACCATTCATATGATTATGAGACATTATGCCTAATCCATAAGTTGATCCAATATCTAAAATATTTTTAGGAATTTTAAAATCTTCTTCTCCACCATAGACTAATTGTAATAAATTACCAGCATTGTCTCTGAAAACTCCTTTTTCATAAGTTAAATTATTAGGAAAAAGACTTTTATCAGTTATTATTTTATCTATTAAATGATAATCTTTTTCAGGAATTATTTCTTTAATTTTTTTTCTAATTTTTTTAACATCAAATTTATCAGCTCTTAAAGTAAAATCATTACTGAATGGAGAGGATATTCTAATTTTAGATATTTTTTTATTTCTAATTTTTGGATTATTTTTCATATCTTTTTTATTTTCTAAATCATGACAATTTTTTAGATAGTTTTGCTTTTTATTATAATTATACTTTTTATCATTTGAAGAATGGGGATTATTTAAAGATGATTGTTTTTTCTTCATGTTTTAATTATTGTATGAATTTATATTTAAATTTTAGCTTTAAATTGAGCTAAATTTTATAATTAAAATACAATATTTCAAAATAAATACAATTTAACTAATTTAAAGCAATTTTATTAAAAAAAAGCAATTTTATTAACAGAGAGCAATTTTATTATTAGAAGATAATAATATGATTTAATTATAAAAAGTACATTTAAAAAATTAATATAAAAAGTATTTTTGTCCAATTATGGATTTACTTTAATAAAGTTTTTAAGGATTTTGAGTCCTGGAGTTCCACTTTTTTCAGGGTGAAATTGAGTTGCAAATACATTGTTTTCATGTAAAACAGCTGTGAGATTAAAACCATAACCAGTTGTACCAGCTATTATCTCTTCATCTTTTGGGCGACAATAGTAAGAGTGGACAAAATAGAAATACTTATTATGAATTCCATCTAATATGGAATTTTTGCTTGTTTTTTCATGAGATGTTTTTTTAAGGCTATTCCAACCCATATGAGGAATTTTAAGATTAAATTCTTTTGGTAGTTTTTTAACCTCACCCTTAAAGATATTTAATCCTTTAGTATTAGGGGATTCTTCACTCTTAGTTAATAAAAGTTGTAATCCTAAACAAATTCCTAAAAAAGGCTTACCATCATTAATATGTTCAATGATTAGTTTTTTATAAGGATTGATGTTTTCCATAGCATGTCTAAAAGATCCTACTCCAGGTAGTACAAGGTATTTTGCATCAGCTATTTGATTTGGATCTTTTGTAATATTGGATTTTTGATTGATTTTAGAAAACCCATTAGCTATACTTCTAAGGTTTCCACTTCCATAGTCAATTATTGTTATCATAGTTTTCGTTTTTTTATACTTGAATTTTTATAAAAATTTTAATTTATTATAAGCAAAATAAATAAATTCATAAAAATTTTAATTTATTATAAGGAAAATAAATAAATTCATAAAAATTTTAATTTATTATAAGGAAAATAAATAAATTTATAAAAATTTTAATTTATTATAAGGAAAATAAATACATCATAATTGTTTTAACTCTTCAATAGCTATATTAGCTTTTTTAATGATTTCATTTTCATCAAGAGTTATGAGTTTATTGTTTTCCATTAATATTTTACCATTACATATTGTTGTGTTTACATTAGATCCATTAGCTGCATAAACTAGATTTGAACTAATTATATCACTAGTTGGAGTTAAATTAATTGTATTTTTGTCTATTAATATAATATCTGCTTTTTTGCCCACGTCTAATGAACCTATTTTGCTATCTAAGTTTAATGCTTTTGCCCCATTTATAGTGGCCATTTGAATAGTTTCTTTAGATGTTAATGCTTTTGGATTTAATGTGTTTACCTTTTGAAGGAGTGAAACGAATTTCATCTCTTCAAAGATATCTAAATTATTGTTTGATGCAGCACCATCTGTTCCAATTCCTATACAAATTTTTTCTTTTAGCATTTCATAAACTGGAGATATTCCTGAAGCTAACTTCATATTACTACATGGATTATGAGATAATTTCACATCCCTTTTTTTTATAATATCTATTTCTTCTTTTGAAAGCCATACTCCATGAGCAGCTATAACATCAGTATCTAAAAAATTAATTTCATCTAAATATTCAAATGGTCTTTTGCCAGTTGCTTCTTTAACATCTTCAATTTCTTTTTTTGTTTCATTCATGTGTATATGAATTCCAACTTTGTATTTACGAGCTTTTTCTCGTGTTTTTTCAAGTAATTCTTTTGAAGCTGTAAATGGCGCATGTGGTCCAAAAAGTACTTTTATCCTTCCATCAGCTGTATTGTGGCAGTTTTTAATTAATTTAATATTTTCTTTAATTTCTTTTTCACGTTTTTCTTCATCTCCAAAGTCAATCATCCCATATGAAAGACATCCCCTTATTCCAGATTCTTCGACAGCTTTAGCTACATCTTCCATATAAAAGTACATATCATTAAAAGTAGTAGTTCCAGATTTAATCATCTCTGCAATAGCTAATTGAGCCCCAATATAACAATATTCTCCATTTAATCCAGCTTCAGTTGGCCATATATGATTATTTAACCATTCATCTAATTCTAAATCATCAGCCAATCCCCTAAATAAGTTCATTGATATGTGGGTATGAGTGTTAATAAGACCTGGCATTAATATTTTATTTTCAGCATTGATTATTTTATCTACATTATTTTTAGATATTGAACCTTGATTACTACTAGTTATTTCAGCTATTTTATCGTTTTCAATTAATAAATCTCCTTTAAATGATTCCATAGCTTTTGGCTTTGGATTTAATATAATTGCATCTTTTATTAAAATGCTTTCTTTTTCCATTCTTTCACCTTATATAAGAATTTTTTTATAATTTTATAATAAATTAATTTATAATAATTAATTCTTTAATAATTAAATTTATATAATTAAGTTTTAATAATTTAAATAATTCTAATAATTAATTAATTTTAATAATATTAATAAAATATTACCTTAATTTCTATTTATTATAATAAATTTTAATAATTCTTAATAATATTTTTTTATAATCTAAATTTACTATAATAATCTTAATTTTAATAAAATAATAGCCTAAAATTCTAATTTTATTATAAATTTTATTATAATTTTATTATAATTTTATTATGATTTTATTAAAATTTTATAATTATACATTTATAATTTATCTATGATTTTTATTTAATAATAATTTTTATTTTTTTATAATATTAATATTTACAATATTATGGAACTTTAGTACCTTTACAGAAAAATATAAAAGTAGCAAAAACATATTTAACAGTAGGAGGTATTGGATGAAGCAGGAGAATGATAAAGTGAAAACAACAATAACTATTAATAAAGGTGTGTTTAAGTCATTGAAAAAAATTGCTATCGATAAAGAAATATCACAAAACAAATTAATGAATGATTATATCATAACAGGACTGAAAAATGAAAAAAACAATAAAAGTAAAATACCTGAGCATTTAATACTTAATAAAGATACTTATAATCCAAACCCAGAAGAACATGCTAAAATGGCAGGTATTGTTAAAAATTGTAAACCTTTTAATGCTGTGGAATTAATAAGAGAGATGAGAAATGGTGGTTATTTGTGATATTCCTTGATGCCAACTATCTAGTTTCTTATTATATATTAGCTGAAAAACAGCATAAACGAGCAATTGAAATAATGAAAAAAGTAAAAAACGAAGAAAAAATAATATCTAAACTAGTTATAGCTGAAACTATCAATGTTTTATACACTAAACTAAAAGTTGATAAAAAATTGATAAAAGAAATATATGAAAAATTAAAAAGTGAATATACTCTTATAGATGACAGCTATATTTATGATAAAACAATAAAAGAGATTGTGAACTCTAAAAAAAGATTTCCATTCTTTGATTATGTAATTATAACCTTGATGAAAGATTTAGGAATAAAAGAATTAGTAACATTTGACAAGCATTTTGATAATATTAGTGGAATAGTAAGAATACATTAATTATTATAAAATATATCTAATAACTGAATTAATTAAAAAAAATCTTCTAATTAAATTATAAAAATTTATAAAAATTTATAAAAAATAAAAAAATATTCTAATTAAATTATAAAAAAATATTAATTCACGTAAATTAATTAAAAAATATTGTATATTGAATTATTATAAAGTTATTAAAGATATTAAACGTGTTAAAGAAGTATTAATTAATATGATAATTAATATATATATATATTAATTAAACATTATAAACGAAATAAAGGAGAAAAAATGAAGCTTAAAATCGCAATACCTTCAAAAGGACGAATTAGTAATCCTGCAGTAGCTATCTTAGAAAAAGCAGGACTTGGACTTAAAGATTCTGGAAATAGAAAATTATTTTCTAAAACTCATAACAATGATATTGATGTTATGTTTGCTCGTGCAGCAGATATTCCAGAATTTGTAGCTGATGGTATAGTTGATATGGGAATAACAGGTTTAGATCTTATTTATGAAAAAGATGCTGATGTTGAAATTCTTGAAGACTTAAAATTCGGACAAACTAGTTTAGTTTTAGCTTCTCCTGAGGATTCTAATATTAACTCTTTAGAAGATATCAAATCATATGTTGTTGTAGCTACTGAATTTCCTAATTTAACTGAAAAATATCTTAAAGATAAAGGAATAAATGGAAAAATTGTTGAACTTACAGGATCTACTGAAATAGCTCCTTTTATTGGTGTAGCAGATATTATAGCTGATTTAACAAGTACTGGGACTACTTTAAAAATGAATCATCTGAAAATTATTGATAAAATTTTAGATAGTTCTATTAAGCTTATTACTAATAAAGACAATTATTTAAAAGGAAATAAAGAATTTAAAGGTCTTATTGATACTGTTACTATTTCTATCAAAGGTGTTATTGATGCTGAGAGGAAAAAACTAATTATGATGAATGTTTCAAAGGTTGATTTAGACAATGTTCAAAGTTTAATGCCAGCAATGGCTGGACCTACTATTTCAGAAGTACTTTCTACTAAAGAAGAAACTGTAGCTATTCAAGCTGTTGTTGATGAAGAAGAAGTTTTTAATCTTGTTAATAACCTTAAAAATGCTGGTGCCAGAGACATATTAGTAGTTCCAATAGAGAGAATTATTTAGCTAATTATATTTAAAAAAAATAAAAAATATACAAAACTTTTATATACATTATATAAAAATTGTGTATAAATTATAGAAAAACAATGCAAAAATTTTATAAAAATTAAAAATATATAAAAAAATTAATAAAATATGGAAAAACAGATGAAAATTAAAGAATTACATTAAAATTATATAGAAATTGTAAAAGAATTATATAGAAATTATAAGAGAATTATATAGAAATTATAAGAGAATTATATAGAAATTATAAAAAAATATGCAAAAAAGTTTAATTTTTAACTAAAAAAGCATTTTAATTCATCGTAAGATAAGTATCTTTTAAATTCAGGGATATTTGACATTTTAACTATTTTTTCTAAATCAATATGGTTTTCAATTGTATCTAAAGCAGCTTGTGAAAATTCTTCTAATTTTATTTCGACTTCTGGAGTAGTGCTACGTTTATCCATCTTTATTTTTGGAATAGCTAAAATATCATCTTTAGCTAAATTAGTTTCACTAGCAATGTAGTTAGCTGCTTCATTAAAAATCTTCATATCATATACTTTATTTAATATTATCCCATTAACAGCTATTCCCATTTTTTTCAGAGTATTTGTATGTATAGCCACATCACAAGCAGAAGACTCGATTCCTCCTTTATTAACTCCAGAAACTAGAACCATTGGAATATCAGAAGAAGCAGCTATTTCAGCCCCAGAGTAAGGAATTTTTTCATTTAAAAGTCCTGTGAAAACACTCATAACGCCTTCAATAATTACAAAATCATAATTAGAAGTTTTAAGTCGTTTTAAAACATCTTCTATATCCATCCATCCAAGGTGTCCAATTTTAATAGAAGTATACTCCTCCATTCTATTTTTAGTTAAGTATAAAGATGGTTCTGTATCTCTAAGATCTGGACCAACTTTTAATACAGCTACATTAAATCCTCTTTTTGTCAAAGCACCAGCCAATCCTGTTGTAATAAATGTTTTACCAGAATCAGAACCTGTACTTCCAATCATTATAGTTGGAGGAATTTCCCTTTTAAGAGATTCTAATGTATAAACATTATCTGTTTTTTTATTATTTTTATTATTTATTTTATTTAATGAATTTAATGAACTTAAAACAATTTTCTTAAACTCATTACAAGATTTAAGATTTTTAATATTAATATCAGTATCAATAGCTAATTCGGATTTAATTTTCTTTTGAAGTTCCACATTAGCTGTAAAAATTTTATCAATATCAATAGGATTAGTTCCTAAATAATCAAAGATATTTTGAACTATAACAGGATTTTCATCCAATATTCCATGAACCAATGTACCAATAACATTTCCTTCATCATTTCGAACACCAGATAAAACTTCTCCTTCAGTGTCTTTATAATTTACTCTTTTAAGAGATGAATAAAAAATAGGAACTGCCCCATTACCATTAAATTCAGCCATATTAATGTTAGATTCATTATTAAATTCAGATTCATTATAAAAAATAGATTCATTATTAATTTCAACATTACCATATGTATGGCAATGAAAACCAGTTAAAGGTAGAGATGAAATATTTTTAGTTAAAAAAGAATCATTACTGACTTTAACTTCAACACGATCATTACTAATAAGAGGGGAAAAATTAACATCTAATAGCCCTAATCCTTTTTTAATAATAGGACAAGGAGATTTCCTTCCAACATTAGTCTCATTAGCTAAGGCTTGAAACCCAGAACAAATACCTAAAATAAATTTACCATCATTAGCCATAACTTTAATTTCATCAGCTAAATCATCAGAAATAGAATTAGATTCAAGAATAGAACCTCCAGGAATGATTATCCCATCAAGCTCATCACTAGCTTTAACACCATTTGTACAATCAACAAAACCATTAGACTTAACAATATTTGTTGGAAGATTCCCAAAATCCTCAAATCCCGGAAGAGATCCTTTAATATAAACTAATCCAATTTTCATAATATTCTAATTAATTAATAATTTATTATATTTTAATTATTATTCTAATTATTATACAAATTATCTATCAAAACAGATACTAATTATAATATTTTTAATCATTATACAAATTATCTATCAAAACAGATACTAATTTTATATTATATTCTAATTATTAGCCAAATTATAGTAATATTATACTAATTATAATATTTTTAACAATATTATACAAAAATTCTAATTATTAGCCAAATTATAGTAATATTATACTAATTATAATATTTTTAATAATATTATACAAATATTTTAATTATTAGACAAATTATATGAATAATTAAAATTAAATTAACTAAATAATTATTCTAATGATTCTAATGCAGCCATAGCTTTAATAATCTTAACATCGTCATTAGGTTTAGCTTGGAATTGTAATCCTACTGGAATTCCATTATATTCACCAACTTTCATACTTCCAGCTGGAATACCTGCTAAATTAGCTATAACTGTTAAAACATCATAAGCATACATTTCCATTGGTTCAAGGTTTTCTCCAATTTTATGTGGGAGTTTAGGAACAGTTGGTCCGACAATAAGATCAACATCCTCCAACAATTTGTTAATTTCATTTCTAATAAGAGATCTAGCTTGAAGAGCCTTTTTATAATATTTTCCACTAAATTCTTGTTGAGAGATGTAAGAACCAATTTCTATTCTTCTAAGTACCTCTTCACCACAAACATCTTCAATTTTGTAACCATACTTTCGTCCATCATATTTTCTTGTAGCTGAAAAGAATTCAACATAGTTTATTAAGTAATATGTAGGTAAACATAAATCAATGTAATCAAAACTTAATTCAACTACTTCTGCTCCGATTTGACTGATTTTATCAATAGATTCATCAATTATATCATTAATATGATTATCACTAACACTTTTAAATTGTGATATATATGCTACTTTCATATTTTTCATATCTTCCTGTAATTTTTCAGGATTTTGTTTTACAATTTCAGTAAAAACAGGAAACTCTTGATTTAAACTAGTGCATTCAGTTTCATCATAACGGACAATAGTATCAAGAGCCATTGCTATTCCAGAAACATCTCGTGCTAAAGGACCGATTTGATCAAGACTCATTGAAAGATCTAAAAGACCTTGTCTTGAAACAGCACCATAAGTAGGTTTAAACCCAAAAACTCCACAATGAGAAGCAGGATTTCTTATTGACCCACCAGTATCAGAACCAAGACTTATATCACACATATTAGCTGCAATAGCCGCAGCACTACCTCCACTAGACCCGCCAGGGATATGACCTTGAGCATTGGGATTGTTAGTAACACCAAAGAAAGAGGTTTCAGTTGAACTACCTGCTGCAAATTCATCCATATTACAGATTCCAACAATAATTCCATCATTTTCTTTAATATATTTTACAACAGAAGCATCATAGCTACCATAGTAATTTTCCAATGTTTTTGAAGCTGCAGATATTATCTCTCCTTCAACATTAATATTGGCTTTAATTCCAAAAACTAAACCAGCTAATGAACCAACTTTTTCTCCTTTTTTAATTTTTTCATCTATTTCTTTAGCTTTAGCTAGTGCAAATTCTTTATTGATTCCTATAAATGCATTGATAGAAGGGTTAGTTTTTTCAATAGTGGATAAAAAATTTTCCACATTTTTGACAGCTTGTAACTCTTGATTTTTTATTGCTTCTGACTTTTCAAAAGTATTCATTAAAACACCTGATAATTAGATTATAGTTATAATTAATTCCATAATGTCAATAATCAATATTAAAATGGAACATCCAAATAATTGAATAATTTATTCATGATAAACTCGATTCATAAAGTTTGAAATATTTTTATAATATAAAATTTTATAAAAATAAATTATAATTTTATATAATATTATAAATTTATTTTAGAAGTTTATATAATTATAGTAATTTAGTAATAATTTTTGATTTTTTATAAAAAAATTTTTCAAATCAGATCGATTTTTACATCAAAATTAAGTATTCTTTATTAGTATAAATAAAAAATTAAAAAAAACATATATTATATTTAAAAATAATAAAAAAAGAAAAAAGAAAAAAATAAAATAAAATCTTTTAAATTGAGCAATTAATTTATTTCATAAAACTTCATTAGATTATTCCTCCCTTTTTCTTCCTAATAAACCCAAAGAGAATAATAGTATAACTAAAAGTACTATTATAGGCATGCCAGTATTTTTCATAGTTGCAGTAGCATTATCTGATTTAGTAATATTATCAATCTCATCAAGATACAAGTCATCTATATCAGAACAAGCTGGATAGACATCATCACCAGCAAAAGAGGCTGTGATTAAATAATCTCCAGCTTTGAAAATACCACCAGGAGAATAACTAAGGTAAGCAAAACCATCAGCATCAGTAATTGCACTACCAACATATTTTCCAGTAAATTTAGCTAAGCCCTGATTAGATGTCATACCCATAAATTGAACATAGAAATCAACATTACGATTAACTATAGGATTACCCATTCCATCAACTAATTTAGCAGTAATGAACATAATTTTATGATCATCACTAAATTCAGCAGAAACACTGATACTAGCATTATGAATAGCTAAAACACTAACATTAGCAAAACTAGCACCAGTATTTTTAGTACTAGTTGTCACAGTAGCTGTATTAACTAAAGTACCTGCACCATTAACCATAGCAATAATGGAAAGGGTGACAGATTCACCACTAAGTAAAGTACCAACAGCCCAATGACCAGTGAAAGGATTATAAGTTCCTTTACTTGGAGAGTTAGAATAATGAATAAGAGGTAAATTTGGTAACATATCATAGACATCAACCATATTAGCAGTGCCAGGACCATTATTAGTTACAGTAATAATATACTCCTTAGTCTCACCCACATAGACAACAGTAACATTAGAAGTTATAGTAACAGTTAAATTTGCACTTAAAGGAACAGTAATATTAGTATCATTATCACCATCAGTACCATTCTCACCAATATTAGTCTCATTAACACTAACATTCACACCATTAGTAATATTACCACTACCAACAACACGAACAGTAAGAGTCAAAACAACACTAGAACCACTAGCAATACTCGCAATATTCCAAACAACAGTATCCACACCATCATAAACATAAGTACCATTAGCATTAACAAATTCCAAAGCAGAAATAAGCACATCAGTAACATTCACATCAGTAGCAGCATCAGGACCATAATTAGTAACAGTAATAGTGTACAAAATCAAATCACCAACACCCAATGTAACATTACCAGTAACATTAGCAACCTTAGTAACAGTCAAATTAACAGTCACAGGAACAGTAATATTAGTATCATTATCACCATCAGTACCATTCTCACCAATATTAGTCTCATTAACACTAACATTCACACCATTAGTAATATTACCACTACCAACAACACGAACAGTAAGAGT
>Ga0082212_10000807_pt1 | contig 45821 bp, 34 predicted proteins | sample TergutNt197P3_FD_71548 | JGI IMG/M metagenome (GOLD analysis project Ga0082212, IMG submission 71548) | Neocapritermes taracua P3 segment gut microbial communities from Petit-Saut dam, French Guiana - Nt197 P3 | ecosystem: Host-associated > Arthropoda: Insects > Digestive system > Gut ... | reverse complement strand
TTGATCCTGTGGTTAATTTGACTATTGTTAAGTTTGTTAATGCTACTACTGCTATGAATGGTGATGAGTTAACTTATGTTATCACTGTGACTAATAATGGTCCAGATAATGCGACTAATGTTCTTGTTACTGAAATTTTAGATAGTAGATTAGTATTGTTAAACAACATTACTGGTAATGGTTCTTGGAATGGTTCATTGTGGAATATTGGTAATTTAAATGTTGGTGAAAGTGCAACTTTAACTATCTTTGTAAGGATTAATGGTACTGGTATTATTGACAATACTGTAGTTGTTACTGCTAATGAGACTAATATTGGTGATAATAACAGCACTAATGAAACTAGTGTTCGTCCTTTTGTTAATTTGACTATTACTAAGTCTGTTAATGCTACTACTGCCTTTATTGGTAATGAATTGACTTATGTTATTACTGTGACTAATAATGGTCCAGATAATGCAACTAATGTTCTTGTTACTGAAATCTTAGATAGCAGACTTATCTTATTAAGTAATGTTACTAGTAATGGTTCTTGGAATGGCTCTGAATGGAATATTGGCAATTTAAATGTTGGTGAAACTGTAACTTTAACCATTATTGTGAAAATTAATGGTACTGGTCTTATTGATAACACTGTAGTTGTTACTACTAATGAAACTAATGTTGGTGATAATAACGCTACTGCTAGTGCTTATACTAATGATAAGATTATTAGTAATTCTACAGTTGTTGCCCCATCTGGTATGGTTAATAATCCTATTAACATCAGTGGTATTGCTGTTGATGAAAATGGTAATCGATTAGCTAATGTTAATCTTACTGTTATTGTTGATGGTGTTCAATTTGATGTGACTACTGATGGTGATGGTAATTGGGTTTTAGCTTATATTCCAAAATCTGTTGGTGATCTATTTGTAGTTGTTAGTTGGACAGGTAATGAATCTCATTATGGATTTATTAATAGTACAATTTTCAGTGTTTATGAAAATATTTCACCTGAGCCTCCTGTGGATGAAGATGTTCCTGATCCTGAAGATGATATTATTACAGATTCTTCTGATCCTTTATCTAACAATGCTAAAACAAGTATGAAAAATACAGGAATGCCTTTAATAGCTATAATATTAGTATTAATATCTTTAATAGCTATAGGTTTCACAAAAAAACAAAAATAAACACTTTTTTTTAGAGGAGAAAAATTTCTCTTCTTCTTTTTTTTAATTTAATTTTTTTATTTTTTCATAAAAAAAATAATATTCTTAATTAAGAATGTTATATTTGGGATTATATTTTTTTATAGTGCTTTTAAAAAGCTTTTAAATTTGAAATAAGCTAAATTTTAATGATTATATACTCCTAAACTTGATTATAAATCAAAATAATAATAATTTTTAAGAATTTTTTTTATTAAGAACATAAATACCTATAATAATAGTGAAAATTTTAATAATTCATTTTTGAAATATGTTTATATAGCTATTGATTTTTTCACACAATTTTAAAACAATTTAGCTATAAATTAAAACTTTAATTTTTTTTATAAATATTTTGCAAAATTATCTAAATATTATAATCTTTACACATTAACATCTATATATTCCAAATTTTTAAAAATCTAAAATAAGCCTAAAGAACATAAATTTGAAAAAATATTCCTTATAAAATTATATTAAATAAAAATAAAATAGTTTAATAAAATTTAAATTTACAATATAAATTAATATTATAACTTTAAAAATAATAATCAATTCATTATAAAGAAATTCCATATTATAGGTTTATATTAAAAAATTTTTTTCACAATAGAATTATAGTTATTTTTAATAGAATTCACAATTTTATTTAAAATTCTTAGATAATGAACTAAATATGAAGTAAATAAAAATATATTAAAATTATCTTAAAATAGCTCCTTTATCAGCTGAACTAACTGATTTTTGATAGATATTTAACCAACCTTTTACTTTTCTATCTGGAATATCACTATCATTTATTCTTTCTTTAATTTTTCTAGCTGAAAGTTCAACGTTTATTTGTCTATTTTTTATATCAATTTCAACAATATCTCCATCACAAAGAGCAGCTATTGGTCCACCACTTTTTGCTTCTGGTGAAACATGACCAACACAAGGACCACGGGTTCCTCCTGAGAAACGTCCATCTGTAACAAGGGCCACATTTTTAATTCCAAGCCCCATAATAGCTGAAGTTGGATTAAGCATTTCTCTCATTCCAGGACCTCCTTTTGGACCTTCATATCGGATGATTACAATATCTCCTTCAAGAATTTTCCCATTAAAAATACCTTCAACAGCTTCTTCTTCACTATTAAAGACCTTAGAAGGGCCTTTATGATACATCATCCCATCTTCAACAGCTGCTTGTTTTATAACTGATCCGTTTGGAGCTAAATTTCCTTTTAATATGGCTATTCCACCTTCACTATGAACTGGATTATTCATAGGTCGTATAACATTGGTATTTTTAATTTTAATATTAACAAGGTTTTCTTTTATTGTTTTTCCAGTACATGTAAGAATAGATGTATCTAACTTAGTTTCAATATTTTTTAAAACTCCTGGAATTCCTCCAGCTTCATGAAGGTCTCTCATTGTATCCTTACCAGCTGGACTCATAGATGCAATATGAGGAACAATTTTACTTATTTTATCAAATAAATCAAGAGTAACTTTTATTCCAATATCTTCAAATTCACTAGCTATGGCAGGAATATGTAAAGCTGTGTTACTTGATCCACCTAAGGCCATATCAACAGCTAAAGCATTTTCAAAAGCTTCTTGGCACATTATTTTTGAAGGGGTAAGATTTTCAGCTATCATTTCTACAATACGATTCCCACTCATCTTTGCAATTTTTAATTTATCTGAACTTAAAGCAAGTGTAGTAGCACACATTGGTAAACTCATTCCAAGAGTTTCTGTTACACAAGCCATTGTATTAGCTGTAAAAAGGCCAGAACAAGATCCAGCACCAGGACAAGCATTGCATTCTAGATGGTAGAGTTCTTTTTCTGTTAATTTCCCTGATGAAACTTTACCAACACCTTCATAAACACTTATTAAATCTACATTTTCACCTTTAAATTTTCCTGGTTCCATTGGCCCTCCTGTAACAACAATAGAAGGTATATCAACCCGGGCTGCACCCATCAACATCCCTGGAACTACCTTATCACAACTTGGAAGAAGGACTAATCCATCTAGACTGTGACCTATAGCCATACTTTCAACTGTATTAGCTATTAATTCACGAGAAGGAAGTGAAAATTTCATTCCTTCATGATTCATAGCTATACCATCACAGATAGCCATGGTATTAAATTCAAATGGAACTCCTCCTGATTCATTAACTCCTTTTTTAATTTCATCAGCTATTTTTTTTAGATGAATATGTCCAGGAACAATGTCAGTAAAGCTGTTAGCTATTCCAATAAATGGTTTATCAAAATCATCATCTTCAAGACCACAAGCTCGAAGTAAAGATCTATGTGGAGCTCGCTCTATCCCTTTTTTTATTTTGTCACTATTCATATAATCACAGGAAATTTTAATAATTTACAATCTTTTTATTTAATACTTTTAGTTATCTACAATTATTTTTATAATTTTGTTTTAAAGTTTTTAATTATTAATTTATAATATTTTTTTTCGTATCTAATTATAATATATAATTTAAATATTTTTTTTATTTTTAATTATTAATTTATAATAGTTTATTTTCGTATCTAATTATAATATATAATTTAAATATTTTTTTATTATTTTTCTTTAATAGATATAATAAATATTTTAATAAATAATTTTTAGAACTAAATAATATTAATTAACAATTTCATTGTTTTAAATATCATTTTAATTAAATATAATTATTTATTTTAAACATATAAATTTTCTAAAATATATTAAAAACCAAAACGAATAATTGTAAAACATAAAAAAATATTTTTTAAGAATAAAGATCTAAAAAACAATCAAATAAAATATTAATAAATCTAAATAAAAATAAACAACTTAATAATATTATAAATCTAAATAAAAATAAATAACTTAATAATATTAATAACTCTAAATAAAAATAAACAACTTAACAATATTAATTTTAACAATATTATTTAATAAGATTAAAAAAATAATTAATTTTTTTAATAAAATACTATTTTTCTGATCTAATCATAGTCAAAATCATCTTAAATGGTTCATTTGCAAATAATGCATGAGGTTCATTAGCAGGCATTATAATTAATTCACCTTTTTTAACAATATTTTTGTTTCCAGAGATTGTTATTTCTCCAACTCCATCAACTATCTGAACCATAGCATCATATGGGGCGCTATGTTCACTTAAACCTTGTCCTTTATCAAAAGCAAATATTGTAACTGTTCCAATTTCTTTTTTTATAATTTCACGACTAACAACAGAGTCTTTTTGATATTCAGCTAAATTCTCTATTTCAATTGCTTTTCCTTTTAATTCATCCATTTTATCATCTTTTTTAATATTTATTATAGATTGTTATATTATATTAATTTATTAATATTAATATATAATTATTATAAGTTTTTAAAAGTTTATTTTTTGGGCATGTTTATTTGGTATATAATTTATTATAAGTTTTTAAAAGTTTATTTTTGGATATGATTTCAATATTTTATATAATATCCTGTAATTGAAATTAATATTTTTGAAATTATGTGACTTTATCATCAAAATTTATATATTATAGAATTAATTTTTTCTATTGTATACTTTTTAATTATTTTCTGTTTTATTTTTTAATTTTTTAAGTTGTTTTTTATTAGATTATAATAGCTTTTGTTTAGAAATACAACATCTTTTTTTGTTCGTACTTTAGAATAAAGTTCTTATCATTAAAAATTTTTTTTCCCATCTTTAATTTAAATAATTTTCTCTAATTTTATTAATATATCTTTTTTTTAAAACAATAAGATTTTAATCTAAATAAAATCAATTTTATTCTTTTATTTTTTTAATTAAAACTTTTACAAGCACTTTCGAATAATCGTTAAATTTATATATCACTTCTAAAATATTAATTTATTTGTAATATATCTTGAATTTCTATAATTTAAATATTCTATTAAAATAATTTTAAATTTAGAAATACTTAAGTATATTCTTATATGTTATTAATAAAAACTTTTTTAAATATATATAATTATAATAATTAAAATTTAATTAAAAAATGAGAAAAGGGGATTCATTGTTACTTTAATGAACATTCATATTCATAATGAGTGTTTTTATTATATTATTGAAATATTTATTATTAATTATTGAGATATTTATTATTAATATCAACTATTTTTCTGTTTATCAGAAATGAAGATTCAATATATTAATAAATATGACTATAAAATTCCTTTTTTATTATTTAGTGAGAGATAAGGTATTAAAAATGGTGATATTTTAGAAAATAAAATAGAATTATTGGAAAAAAATTCTATTTACATATAAAAAAGTAATCTTAAATCTTCTTTTTCCTTTTTTAACATTTAATGTGAATGTTTATGGGGTAAAAGAACATGAAAACTAATTTAATCAATTATAATGTTTTAGGAAACTTAGCTATAGTATTAATTATCTTATTAATGGCTTTTTCTATTGGGGAAACTTTTGCAGCTAATGCAACTATTAATGAAACTTCTTCAGGGGGTATTCTTCTAGCTGTAAATGATGTAACTCTAAACTCAGGAGATACATTATTTTTAACTCCAGGTATCTACAATAAAACTAATGAAGATACAAACATAACTATTAATAAAAGCTTAACTCTTCAAGGAAATGGTTCTACAAATAACGTGATAATCGATGCAAGGGGACAAAATAGAGTATTTACAATAGCTAATAATATCAATCTTACTTTCATTAATATAACCTTTATAAATGGATTTACAACAGATAGTGGTGCTGCAATCTATAACATATATGGGGACACTCTCTTAACATTTACAAATTGTAGTTTCAACAATAACTTTGCTAATGGCACTTACTCTTGTGGTGGTGCTATTTATAATAATGGTCATAACCTTTCTATACATAATTCTAGTTTTTATAATAATTCTGCAGTTGGAAATACTAGTTCTACTGGTAATAGTGGCTGTGGTGGTGCTATTTATAATAATGGTAATAATTTTTCTGTATATAACTCTACTTTTTATAATAATGTCGTAATTATATATAATAATTCTGTTGGTTATAGTGGTTGTGGTGCTGCTATTTGTAACTTTGGTAATTACTTTAATTTAGCTGACTCTAATTTTACAAGAAACCGAGGACATCAAGGTGGTGCTGTCTATAATAGAGGTTTTAATTTCAGTGTAATTGATTCTAATTTCACTAACAATGTTGCAATACATTATGCTGGTGCTATTTATAATTACTATGGTCATAATTTTACTGTAAAAGGTTCTAATTTCATTAACAATAGTGTGCCTGATTCTGGTGGCGCTATACATAGTAGTTTTTCTGATAATATAACTATTATTAATTCTAATTTCTTTAATAATTCTGCTACTCTTGGAGGAGCTTTTGATAATAATGGTAATAATGTAGAAATTACGAATTCTAGTTTCATTAATAATTCTGGGTTTTCTGCTGGTGGTGCTATCTCTAATTATGGTAGTAATTTTACTGTAATTGGTGTTAATTTTACTAATAATTCTGCTGGTTCAGGTGGTGCTATTTATACTGGGGGCAATTATATTTTTGCTATCCCTAATTTTATCATAACTGGTTCTAATTTCACTATCAAAGACTCTAATTTTGTTAATAATACTGCAGGATATGATGGTGGTGCTATTTATAATGGTGGCTATAATTATTATAATAATTCATCTAATTTAATTGCAAGCAGTGGTCCTAATTTATTTATAACTAGTTCTAATTTCATTAATAATAATGCAACAATGCTTGGTGGTGCTATTTTTAATAAGGGTGACAATTTCACTATAAATAACTCTATTTTCAATAATAATACTGGAGGTATTGGTGGTGCTATTTACAATACTGTAAATATAAACACTACTGTAAGTGGTTCTACTTTTAATAATAATATTGCTACTAATGTTTCTGATTATGGTGGCGGAGCTATTTTTAATAATGGTGAATCATTCGATGTAATTAATTCTAGCTTTAATTATAATACTGCAGAACGTGGTGGTGCTATCTGGAATTCAGGTAGTTATTTTAGAATTTTTAACTCTAATTTTACTAATAATTCTGCAACTTATGGTGGTGCATTTTATAATTCACGTTATGGCACTAGTACTAATCTTAATTATACTATTAGTAACTCTGTTTTTATTAATAATTCTGCAACTGTAAATGGAGGGGCATTTTTTAATAATTTTGCTATTTATATAAATATAAGCGGTTCTACTTTTATTAATAATCATGCTGGCCTTTATGGTGGTGCAATAGCTAGTAACAGTAATCTTACCAGTGTTTATAACTCTATTTTTATTAATAATTCTGCAAGTAGTGGTGGTGCTATTTATAATTCAAATACTGGTGATGCATATCCTTTAGGCATTAACCTTACTATATTTAACTCTACTTTCACTGATAACTATGCAAGTAATGGTGGTGGTGCTATATATAACCTTGGTAATTACTTTAATTTAGCTAATTCTAATTTTACTAGAAATAATGCAAATAATGGTGGGGCATTATATAATTATGGTGATTTTTCTAGTGTAATTTATTCTAATTTCTCTAATAATAATGCAAGTGGTGCCAGTGCTAGTGGTGGAGGTATTTACAACAGAGCTAATGATTTTCTTGTAATTAATTCTAATTTCACTAACAATATTGCATCTTATGGTGGAGGAATTTTTAATACTGATAATGGGAGTATTGTTGTTAACGGTTCTATTTTTAATAATAATACTCAAGCTATTGGTCTTGGAAACATTAATTATGAATTAAATAATAATACTATAATAAATAATATTATAGCTGTTCAATTTGTTTTAAATAATGAAACTTATATTATTCCTGATTTAATTGGTTTAACTACTCCAAGTATTAATGTTAATCTATCTAATTTAATTACAAATAACACTTATGCAATTGGTATTAGTGGCAACTACAGTAATTATACTCTTGCAGATAGTAGTTACAATACTAGTAATAATAAAAACGCCGTGATATTTACAGGTATAGGTCTTGGATCCACTAATTCTGGTGTTTCTAATGGTAATACTTTAATTAATTCTCTTATTCGGGGTTATTCTGGTGTTGGTCTAACATTTGACATGGCCTCATTAAATAACAGGGTATATAATTGTAATATTTCTGATAATGACGTTGGTGTTGTGATAAGTGGTAATGGCAATTCTATAACTAGTTCTAATATTATTGATAATGCTGGTTTAGGTATTAATGTTACTAGTACTGGAATTAATTCTATAATTAATTATAATAGAATATTTAATAAGTTTATTTATGGTTTAACTAACTATGGTAATTTTACCGATGCTAACTATAATTGGTGGGGAGAAAATAACATAGTCAGTCAATATTATAATAATCCTGGTTCTAATTTGGATTTAAATTTCTATTATGTTTTGCAGCTGTCCTTGAATTATACTTTAAACAACACAGTTGATAGAAATAGAACTTATGCTAAGGATGTATTTGCAAATCTTTCATATGAATTAACTTTAAATGATGCTAGTGTTAGTCATGATAAATCATTATTGCCATATTTCATTGTTAATATTCTTTTAAATAATAGTACTTCAGTTATTCTTAATTTTACTCAAGATGCAAGAGAGGATTATAATTGGACTAATGTTATTATTACAAATTCAGATTCTTCTGCTCAAATTAGGGTTTTAGCTGATAATGGGGATGTTTATCTAAGAATTGGTGATTATAATAATTCTGTGAATTTAACTATTACTAAAGTTGCTAATGTTACAGAAGTCGTTGTTAATGAAACTGTACAATATGTTATTACAGTAACAAACCATGGACCTAATGCTGTTAATGGTGTAGAAGTTTATGAAATATTGCCAAATGGTCTTGTTTACTTAAACAGTTCTACCACTATTGGAACATACAATCCTACTACTGGCTTATGGTATATTGGTAGTTTAGCTAGTGGGCAAACTGCTACATTCATTATTAATACTCGTGTAGTTGCAAATGGTACTATAATCAATATTGTTACTTTAACAACTACTGATAGAGCAGGTGATATGGAGAATGCTAATGCCACTATTACTGTTGTATCAGAACCTGATGAAGATTCTGATCCTGTCCTAGACTCAGATGAACCTGTTTATGAGACTAATGATACACAAACCAATGCTCCTAGAGCATCTATGAAACATACAGGAATGCCTTTAATAGCTACATTGTTAGTATTAATATCTCTAATAGCTTTAGGTACCACAAAAAAAACAAAAATAAACACTTTTTAAGAGGAGAAAAATTTCTCTTCTTATTTTTTTTTAATTCAATCTTTTTATTTCTCTATTATTAATTACTTTTTTATTCAAATCTCATGTTCTTATTAATAAAAAAAATTTTAATTTTATTTGCATATATAGTATTTATAATAGCTAATTAAACTTAGTATTTTGAATTTATATTGATTTTTTATTGTTAAATTTATATATTGTAGAATTAATTTTTTATATTGTATACTTTTTAATTGTCTAAATCTTTTATTTTTATATTATTATAATAATCTTTTTTCAATAGAATTTTTTTATAAAACAAAAGTCTTTTTTGTTCGTATTTTAAAATAAGGTTCTTATTATTGAAAAATTTTTATTATTGCTTTGATTTTGATAATTTCTCTTAATTATCATTTATATATTTTTTTTATAATAAATATTATTTTAATTATAATAATATTAATTATTTTTGATTATTTTTTAAATTAAAGCTTCTACATATGCTTTCAAATAATAGTTAAGTTTATATAGTACTTCTTAAATACACTTGTAATATATACTTAATATTATTGTGTTAATATTTTGTACTAATAATTCTAAATTTAGTAAATAACATAGTATATATTGCCAATAAGGCTTTTTAATATAATTTATATTTAATTAGCTTTAATAGAATAAAAAAGAAAAGGGGATTTATTGTTACTTTAATGAACATTCGTATTTATAATGAATGTTTGTTATTTGGCGGATATTTATTATTTTTCAACAATTTTTCTATTTATATGGAAAATAAGATTAATTATAATAGATATAACATTATAAAATTCTTTTTTATTATTTAGTGAGAGATTAAATATTAAAAATGGTGTTTTTTAGAAAAAATAATAGATTATATGAGAGAATATTCTACTTACAATAAAAAAAGTAGCTATATCTCTTCTTTTTACTTTTTTAACATTAATATAAAAATGCTGAAAGAGGTAAAAAGAATATGAAAACTAATTTAATAAACTATAAACTCTTAGGAAGTATAGTTTTACTGTTAACTATATTGTTAATGGGTTTTTCTTTAGAAGGAACTTTTGCAGCTAATGCTACAATAGATGAAAATTCTACAGGTGGCATTATTGCAGCTGTTAACAATCCAAGTTTAAATTCAGGAGATACTTTGTTTTTAACTCCTGGAACTTATAATAAAACTAATCAAGATACTAACATAACTATAAATAAAAGTGTAACAATTCAAGGAAATGGTTCTAGAGATAGTGTGAAAATTGATGGAATCGGACAAAATCGAATAATGGAATTTCGAAACATTGGTCTCACAGTCACATTCATAAATGTAAGTTTTATAAATGCATATTCTGATAGTACACTAGATGGTGCTGCAATTTATATTACTTATGCTAGGTTAAGCTTTATAAATTGTAGTTTTTACAATAATTTTCAAAATAATACTGGTGCTGGTAGTGGTGGTGCTGCTATTTTTAACTGGGCTGATAACTTTTATGTAGATAATTGTATTTTTATTAATAATAGTGCACAAAAAGGTGGTGGTGCTATTTTTAATCATGATTGTATAAATACTACTATAACTGGTAGTACTTTTATTAATAATACTGCAGGTATTAGTGGTGGTGCTATTTATAATGCTGGCAATTTTTCCAATGTAATTAATTGTAGTTTTAGTTTTAATACTGCAAATGATACAGGTGGTGCTATTTGTAATATGCGTCAAAATTTCACTATAACTGATTCTAATTTTACTAATAATACTGCACGTTTTGGTGGGGCGATTTATTACACAGCTAGTGATTCTAATTATAACAATGTCAATTCCACCATAAGGGGATCTAATTTTATTAATAATACTGCTAACAGTACTGGTGGTGCTATCCATAGAGCATTTTCTGATAATTTTACTATAATTGGTTCTACTTTTATTAATAATTCTGCTTATTCTACTGGTGGTGCTACTTATGTATCTCCTGTTAATAATTTTAATGTTATTAATTCTAGTTTCATTAATAATTCTATTGTTGCTGGTCATGGTGGTGCTATCTACTATTCGGGTATTAATTTTACTGTAAATGGTTCTAATTTTACTAATAATTCTGCTGGTTCTGGTGGTGCTATTGCTAGTAATTCTGCCAGTTCTGTTAATAATGATTCAAGTTCTCAGTCTAATGTCATTATAATTGACTCTAACTTTATTAATAATATTGCAACTTCTGGAGGTGGGGCTATTTATAATGGTGCTAATGCTTATTATCCTTCAGTACCTACTATTATTGGAAGATATGGTTCAAATTTCTTTATTAGTGGTTGTAATTTCACTGATAATGCTGCAGGGAATAATACCACTTCTGTACGTGGTGGAGCTATTTATAATTATGCCTTTAATTTTACTGTAATTGACTCTAATTTCACTAATAATTTTGCAAATTATGGTGGTGGTATTTTCAATGATGGAACTATTATTGTTAATAGATCTATTTTTGATAATAATTCTCAAGCTATTGGTCTTGGAAACACTAATTATGTGTTTGATAATAATACTATAATCAACAATATAATAGCTGTCCAATTTGTTTTAATCAATCAAACTTATATTATTCCTGATTTAATTGGTTTAACTACTCCAAGTATTAATGTTAATATTCCTAACATAATTGCAAATAACACTTATGGAATTGGTATTAGTGGTAGTGGAAGTAACTATACTCTTGCAGACAGTAGCTATAATAATAGTAATAACAAAAATGGTATTATATTTACAGGCATGGGTGCTGGTTCTACTGTTTCTGGTATGTCTTATAATAATAAGTTAGTTAATTCTGTTCTTCGAGGTTTTTCTGGTGTTGGTCTGACATTCGATATAGGTTCATTTAATAATACTGTATCTAATTGTAATATTTCTAATAATAATATTGGTGTTCTTATGAGTGGTACTAATAATTCTTTAAGTAGTTCTAATATTATTGATAATAGTGGTTTAGGTATTAATGTTACAAATTATGGAAATAATTCTTTAATTAATTATAATAGAATTTCAAATAACTTTAATTATGGATTAGCTAATTATGGAATTTCTACTAATGCTAATTATAATTGGTGGGGAGAAAATTACATAGTTGACCAATATTATAATAATCCTGGTTCTAATTTGGCTTTAGATTTCTACTATGTTTTACAATTGTCCTTGAATTATACTTTAAACAATACAATTAATAGAAATAGAACTTATTCTAAGGATGTATTTGCAACTCTTTCATATGAATTAACTTTAAATGATGCTAGTGTTAGTCATAATAAAACATTATTACCTTATTTCATGGTTAATATTCTTTTAAACAATAGTACTTCGGTTATTCTTAACTTTAGTCAAGATGCAAGAGATGATTATAATTGGACTAATGTTATTATAACAAGTTCGGACCCTTCTGCTCAAATTAGAGTATTGGCTGATAATGAGGATTTGTATCTAAGAATAGATAATATTACTAGATTTGTGAATTTAACTATTACTAAAGTTGCTAATGTTACAGAAGTAGTTATTAATGAAACTGTACAGTATATGATTACAGTAATAAATCAGGGTTCTGATGTAGCAAGTGGTGTAGAAGTTTATGAAATTCTGCCTAGTGGTCTTGTTTACTTAAATAGTTCTACTACTATTGGAACCTATAATCCTACTACTGGATTATGGCTTATTGGTAATTTAGCTGTTGGACAAACAGCTACTTTCGTTATCGATACTCGTGTAGTTGCAAATGGTACTATAATCAATATTGTTACTTTAACAACTACTGATAGAGCAGGTGATATAGAGAATGCTAATGCCACTATTACTGTTGTAAGCGAACCTGATCCTGTTTTAGACTCAGATGAACCTGTTTATGAGACTAATGATACACAAACCAATACTCCTAGAGCATCTATGAAACATACAGGAATGCCTTTAATAGCAACATTATTAGTATTAATATCTCTAATAGCTATTGGAATTAGTAAAAAACAGAAATAAACATTTTTTAAGAGGAGAAAAATTTCTCTTCTTCTTTGATTTTTTTTATTTCACTATAATATTTTTAAAAAAATATTATCATGTAAAATGCTAATTATATTATTATAATATATTGTATATTTTTATGCATATATTGTATATATTTTTAAGATTATTTTTTAATTTTTTATTATATATTTTAATTTTTTATAATTATTTTTAAAATATTTTTTATTTATTATATTTTAATTTTTTAAAATTATTTTTATTAATATTTGCATCGAATTTGATAATATACTATGGTGATATATATATTGGATGATGATTTTATATATTATTTTGACGTATATTCTAAATAATGCCATAAAATATTATATTAACAAATATTAAATCAAATTTTTAAACTTTAAAAAATATTTTTTTACACTTGAAACTAATGTCTTAGATTTTTTTAAATTCAACTTTAATAATTTTCATAATTATTTTTTATTATTTTGAAAGAATTATTCTAATGATATTATTTTTTTAATAATTCTAATAACTTTTCACTGATTTAAAAAAGGAAAATGTTTAAAAATTTTTTTATTAGATTCATGTATATTTTTATAAAAAATATTAAATATTTTAAAAAATATAATTTAATTAGATAAATATTAACTTAAAATAATTATAGATTAGAAAATATAGTGTATTACTTAAAGTTTGCAACACTTTATATAAATAACAGTTGCAAATATTTGGTAATTAACTATAATAGATTCAAAATAATTAATTACTAAATTAAATAATTAATATCATATATTGAACAACGGAGTAAAAGTATGATGGATAAAAATGAGTTTTGGGAATTAATTCAAAGATCTTATAGAGAAGGAAATTGGGAAACTGACAAAGAAATGGAGATATTGATAAATAAATTATCAAATTATTCCCCTGAAGATATCTTAAAATTTGGAAAAATCTATGATATATATGCAGAAGAGTCTTATAAAAATAAACTTTGGGCAGCGGCATATATTATGAATGGTGGTTGTTCAGACGATTGTTTTGATTATTTTAGGGGATGGTTAATATCTCAAGGAAAAGAACCCTATTTTAATGCTATGATTAATCCAGATTTTATCATTGATTTTGATATACCCTATGATGTAGGTTATTTTGAAAATGAACAAATGTTATCAGTAGCTCTAGAAGCTTTCAATAAAAAAACAGGAACTGATGATATTAATGTATATTTTGAAAAAATAGAGGATTTTGAACTAGATTCAGATGAACTGACTGATATTATAGATGAAATATCTTTTGGTGAAGATATTGATGCTGATTGGGACGAAGATGATGAGGAAAGCTTAAAAAAACTCCTCCCAAAATTATATGAACAATATTGGTAGATTCTGTGACAAAAGTTAAAATTAAATATAAACTAAGGAAATTTAAAAAAACAGACATTGATAGCATAGCTAATCATGCTAACAATAAAAACATAGCTAAGTTTCTCACTAATGAATTTCCATTTCCTTATACAAAAAGAGATGCAGAATTTTTTATAAATATTGTTTCAAAAGAGAGCCCTACTAAAACATTCTGTATTGAGGTAAATGGAGAAGCTGCTGGTGCAATAGCTATAACTCCTCAAATGGGAAATGAACATATATCAAAAGAAAATTCAGACACACCAATAAATATATGTAATAAACAAGCGGAATTAGGCTATTGGTTAGCTGAAAAATATTGGAACAATGGGATTATAACATCAGCTATTAAAGAAATAGTTAATTATGGATTTGAAACTTTTAATATAAACTGTGTTTTTGCAACTCCATTTATCCCAAATTTAGCTTCTCAAAGAGTTTTATCAAAAGTAGGGTTTTTTAGTAATTTAGAGAAAGAAAAAATAAGAAAAAACAACGAACTTTATGAAGTTTTTGTTTATTCAATATCTAAATGAAAATAAATTTTTATTAATAAATTCTGATAATAAATTAATTAAAATATATATAAAAATTAATTAAATTTATTTTAAAATCTAAATGAAAATAAATTTTTATTAATAAATTCTGATAATAAATTAATTAAATTTATTTTAATATCTAAATGAAAATAAATTTTTATTAATAATTTCTGATAATAAATTAATTAAATTTATTTTAATATCTAAATGAAAATAAATTTTTATTAATAAATTGATAATAAATTAATTAATATATATAAATTAATTAAATTTATTTTAAAATCTAATAGAAAATAAATTTTTATTAATATAACCAACTATCTGATAAAAATTAATTAAAATATATATAAAAATTAAATAAATCTATTAATTTAATAAAATCTATTTAAAATTAGTTTTAATCTATATGAAAATTAAATTAGATAAATTAAAATGAGGTGATTCAGATGGAAGAAGTGGCTAATCAATTTAACAAAATAGCTAAAGACTATGACTCTCAAAGAAAACAATTAATCCCTGTTTTTGATGATTTTTATGGATTTACTATAGATAGTATAGAATTAGAAGATCCAATTCCAAATGTTTTAGAGATAGGAACTGGAACAGGATTATTAACTGAGATGTTTCTTGAAAAATATCCTAATGCAAAAATGGATCTAGTGGATATATCAGAAGAAATGTTAGATATAGCTAAGCAGCGCTTAAGTGGAAATACTAACCTTACTTTCCATCTTAAAAACATAATGGATTTCAAACCAGAAGAAGGAAAGCTATATGATACTATAATCTCATCATTGGCTATTCATCACTTATCACTTGAAGAAAAAAAAGAGATATATTCTAAATTTGGTGAATGGATAAAACCAGAAGGAATTTTTGTAAATGCTGAAATGATAGCTGCTGAAACAAAATATTTAGACAATATATATCAAAAAAAGCAAATGCAAATGGCTTTAAATGCGGGTCTTGATAAGGAAGGAGAAGCTAAAGCAATAGAACGGATGCATCTTGATTTAAAAGTTCCTATAAGTTTACAACTAAAATGGCTAGAAAATGCAGGATTTTCACATGTGGATTGTATTTACAAAGCTTATTCCTTTGGAGTTTTATGGGCTAAAAAATAATAAAAATTATAAAAATTTAGTTAAATTTAATAATAATCATTTAAAATTAGTTAAATATTTAATTAAATTAATAATAAAGTCAAACTCACTAATTACTCACTAAAATTATATATAAAAATTAAATTATATAAAATCAAATATTAGCTATCACTAAAATTAAACATTTCAAAATAAATATTCCAGTCAAATATTAATATATGTTAATTCAAGGATACATTTTTGCAGGTTTGTTGGGAATAATTGGAAGTTCAGCACTACTTATAGGAAGTTTTTTTGGATATAAATTCAATATATCTAAAAAAACAATAGCTATAATAACTGCTTTTAGCTCAGGAGTATTAATATCTACTGTGTGTTTTGAAATTCTTTTTGAAGCATACCAATTTGGAAATCTTCTTCCAGTAGTAATAGGATTTACTATGGGGGTTCTCATATTTACATTAATAGATACTTTTTTAAACAGATTAAATAATAAAACTGAGAAAATTACTATAAATGATTACTATTCTAATCTTAATTTATATAATAAAAAAGATAAGGAACTTAATCTACTTAATAAAGATAAAGAACTTAAATTAGCTATAAATGATAAAAAATCTAATTTGATTGACAAAGAGGAAGAAAAGCTTAATCAAATTATAAACAAAAATAACCGTAATTTTAATAAATATCAAGTTGAAGGATTAACTACATTTGCATCTGCATTGCTAGATGGGATTCCTGAATCAATAGCTATTGGGTTAATATTTCTTGTTGGAGGTCCTATTAGCTTATCCTTATTATCTTCCATTTTTATTTCAAATTTAGCTGAAGGGGCTTCAGCATCATTACATATGAAAATTGGAGGATGGAAAGCTAAAAACATAGTGGGAATGTGGGTTTTTGTAATCTTTGCAACATTTTTATCTGCAACATTGAGTTATTTTATATTTTCAAGTACAGATTACTTTATTTTATCTGTAGCTTTGTCTGTAACAGCTGGAGGAATTTTAGCTATGATATCTACTACAATGCTACCAGAAGCTTTTGAAGAGACTCATGAATATACTGGCCTTATAATGGCAATGGGATTTTTAATATCTTTTTCATTATCCCATTTAATTTAATAGAAGTGAGAATATAGTCTAAAGTTAGCTATACTTGTATTATTATATAAAAATATGAAATAATTATATAAATTATTTATACAAGTTTTTTACAAGTTTTATACAATTTCTATAAAAATTCTATACACATTCTATACAAATTTTATACAACTTATAAAAAAAATATTCTATAAAAAAATAAAATAAAAATTACAATAAAATTATAAAATTATAATTAATTAATAAAAATTATAATTAATCAATATATAATAAAATAAAAATTATAATTAATTAATAAAAATTATAATTAAATTATAAAAATTATAATTAATCAATATATAGTAAAATAAAAATTATAATTAAATTATAAAAATTATAATTAATCAATATATAGTAAAATAAAAATTATAATTAAATTATAAAAATTATAAAAAAGGAAGAAACAAAATGGAATTTATACTCATATTAGAATTAGCTATTTTAATAACAATGGTATTAATACGATCTGCAATGCTTCGTCGTCAAGGAATAAATACAATCGTTTTCGGAGAAACTGATAAAACAGATTTTTTTATAGTTCCAATAGTGCTATGTTTTATTTATGCTCTTTTAGCACCCATTATTAACTTACCTTTACCACTTATTATTAAAACTACCTTTTGGAATATCGATATTCTAAATTATTCAGCTATAATCATATGTACAATCTGTTTGATATGGTTTGCAATTACATTAAAAATATTTGGAAATTCTTTTAGAGTTGGTATTGATGAAAGTACTGAAGAAAAACTAATCACAAAAGGAACATTTTCAATAAGTAGAAATCCTATTTATCTAGCTATGATAATATTCTTTTTAGGTATTTTTATCTCATATCCTACTATAGTCACAACACTTTTCTTAATTTTTATAACAACTTTAATACATAGACAAATTCTAAGAGAAGAAAAATTTCTTAAAAGTCATTATGGAAAAGAATATGCTGAATATTGTTCTAATGTTCGAAGGTATATTTGAATTAGTTTTTATAAATGTATAGAAATTTTGATAAAAAATTAAAAAAATTAATTTTTATAAAAAAATAGAATTTTATAAGTAAATTAAAAAAATTGTTTTAAAAATATTTATAAAAAATTTTAATGAAATATCTAGCTAGTTATAATACTAATAATATCTCCATCTAATAATTCATAATCACTAGCTACGCGCATATTCTTTTTTGCATTAACCGCGTGCATAAACTTATCTCCAATATCGCTATGGACAAGATAAGCAAGATTTTTTGGATTAGATCCCAATTTAACAAGTATTGGGTCTGGAAGAACATTTCCATTATTATCTGTGAATTTATGCTCATCTTCAACTGGATATACAACAATCATATTAAGAAGCTCAAACACAGCTGTATTTAAAGCTTTTTGAACACCAGTGTCTCCATATTTTTTAAGCACATTTTCTTTTATATAATTTAAAGCATTTAACTGATTTTTATTCAGTTTATCCTCATCGATTATTTCAAAATCAGAATCTCCAGAGTTATATTTAATAAGGCCTACTTTAGCTGCATTTCGAAGGGCAAGTTCACTATCAGCTGAAGCAGGAATAACTTCAGGATATTTTTCTCTAATTCTTTTTATATTCTCTTCAGATTCTGGAAGATCAGCTTTATTAGCTATAATAAGCATTGGTTTAGCTATTTTCCTAAGATTCTTAACAAGTTCAATCAAATCTTCTTTTTCCCATTTTTGATAATCTGGCCCAATTGTTCTTTTTGCTTCAATAATATCTTCAAGTCTTACACCTGTTCCAGACATTTGTTCATAGATGACTTTAGCCACATCTAATTTTTCAGCATCTATTTTTCGAATTAATCGACTCCAATTTTTACTTAAAATTCCATACATCCACATTACAATCTCATATTCAAGAAATTCAATGTCATCTAAAGGGTCATGAGTTCCAGTATCAACTGGACGGCCTTCCTCATCAGTAGAGCCTGAAGCATCAATAACATGTATAAAAACTTTGGCTTGTCTTAAATCATCTAAAAATTTATTTCCAAGACCTCTTCCTTCATGAGCTCCTGGAACAAGCCCTGCTACATCGATTAATTCAACATGAATATATCTTTTACCATCAATACATTCTGAGTTTCGTGGATTACATGTGAGATCTAAATCAACACAAGGACAAGGTTTTACAACATTAGCTATGGCTTTATTAGCATCTATAGTTGTGAATGGGTAGTCAGCCATTTCTACTGTAGAAGTTGTAGCTGAATTAAAAAATGAAGATTTTCCAACATTTGGTTTTCCTGTAACTGCAATTTGAAGCATATTATCACTAAATTATCATTATTTGCTCATTTAATAAATTTTTTTATAGATTAATATATAAAATTAATGATTTAAATTTTTATTTAAATTTTTGTTTATAATAATTATTTTATAAAATTTTATTAAATATTTATAATACTTATTAAAATATTTAATTATTTTATTATTTATTATTATTTTCTTTATATTTATTATTATCTATATAATTTTTTATTTATTATAAATTATTATATATATTTTAATTATTTTTTTATATTCAATATAATAATAAATTATCTATAGGTTGAAATTATCTATAATACAAGAAATTTAATTAAAAATTAAAAGGATATAATAAAACCACATTAATATTAAAAAAATTCAAAGAATTTATAAAATATAATGATTATTTAGTATTATAGAATAAATTTATTTAAATATTAATATAGAGTTTTATTTATATTTTATATAGAATTTTTGGTATTATTAATAAATATTATTTAATAATATATTATTTAGATTAATAAGAAATACAAGAATAAAAGGAATTAAAAAATGTCAAAATTATTTATCGTTGGAGTTGGTCCAGGTTCCAAAGATTATCTCACTCTAAAAGCTATTAACATTGTTAAAAATGCAGATATCACCATTGGAAGCTGGCGAGCTATTGATATTTTTGATGATATTAGAGATACAATTGGTTTAAATGTTAAAGACCTCCAAGAAAAACTGTCCCTTGCAGTAGATTTAGCTATTGACGGAAAAAAAGTTTGTGTTCTTTCAACTGGAGATCCAGGGTTTTCAGGAGTTTTAAAAACAATCAAAAAAATAGCTAAATTAAAGGAATTTAATGAAGAAAATATTGAAATAATTCCAGCAGTAAGCTCACTCCAATTAGCTGCAGCTAAAAATAGAATTTCATGGGATGAAGCTAATATCATGACTTTCCATGGAAGAGAAAATATCAAAGATATTTTAGAAGTTATTGATAATGGTCAAGCCACAATAGCGTTACCTTCAAGAGATGTAAAGGATATGGCAAGATTTTTACTTGATAATGGAGTAAATGGGGATAGAAAGGTAACAATTTGTGAAAAACTTAGCTATCCAGAAGAAAAAATAGTTACTACTAGTTTAAAAGAAGTCATTAACACAAATTTCAGTTATATGTGTGTAATGATTATTTATTTCAGTAAATATAGGGGATAATTACTATTATATTTACTTTTTAAATAATATAACTATTAAAAAACTTATTAAAAAACTTATTAAAAAATATTTTAAAAAACTTATTAAAAAACTTATTAAAAAATATTTTAAAAAATAAATAAAAAATTTTAAAACAATAAAAAAAATAAAAAAATAAATAATTATTCTACATTCATATAAGCATCATAAGCAGTATATAAAACAAAAAGCACATATAAAACCCATAAAATCCAGGAAATAATGAATAATCCAGAGGACAATGAACCTAATATAACTGCAATAACAAAAAAGATAATTGCTTTTACAATACCTTGACCACCATAAAGTTGACCAAGACCAGGGATAATTAATGATAGAATTGCTGCAAGTATAGCATTAGCCATTAACAAACACCTCCTTTTAACTTTTTATATAATACTATATTGTATATATTATATAAATTGATAGTATTTCGTTTTTAAATTAAATATGAGTATATATAATTTAAATATTAATATTATTAACAAAATAATATTATTTTCATTATTATCAAATCACTATAAAAACTATTATTCACTAAATATTAATTTTCTTATTTATCAAATTATTATTAGAATCATTTAAAAATAAATAATTCATTAAATATTAATTATTTATCAAATTATTATTAGAATCATTTAAAAATAAATAATTCATTAAATATTAATTATTTATCAAATTATTGTTAAAAACATTATAAAAATAGATTTTAAAAAAATAAGAATAGAGAAAATAGAGAAAATTCAGTTTATAATAAACTATAATAAGGTATCATTCACCTATTAAATGCTGTACCCATAGCTAAACTTAAAAAGTTTCTCACTCCTGGAGCAAATCCTAGTATAAATATAGCTAATTTTAATGCACCAGCTATTATTTCATCATCTATATGCCTATCAATAAGATATAAACCAAGAGAAATAACTATTATTTTAAGTGGAAACATCGTAATAGCTGTTCCAGTAATGTTATAAATAGAGCTTGGAAGAACATGTTGTTCAAAGTAACCATAATAATCTACAGCTATAAATGTAGTAGAAGCATCAAGTAAATGAGCAGATATTATAGATAAATTTATTTTCCCATTAAAAGAATTTATAGTAAATAAAGGCCAAAATTTACCACTTATAATGAACATGCCCATAAACACCCCACAAACTATCAATATTTGGACAATAACTATTAAATTCAGCTGATGAATATTGATAAGATTAATGGCCGCTATTATAATCCCAACAAAAAATATAGTATATTTAAAATCAATGTTTTTCCATCTTTGAAGGTAAATCGAAAAAAGGAGCGTAGCTATTGCAGTTCCACCTACAATAAAATATATTCCTGGAGTTATCAAAGCCCAGTTATATGGATATATTCCATTATCAACAAGGGCACGAACACCAGATCCAAGAAAGACAAATGGAATAAGTGGAAATATAAGGTCTGTAGGATTTATATTATAATGTTCAAACAACTTAATAATCCCAAATATAGCTATTACTAAGATTATTCCATATATAATAGTGTTAAATACAGTATAACCAGAAAAAAAATAATTTCCTAAAAAATCAGTCATAATCGATTCTAGAGACATCTTTTTGTATCCTTCTATTTTATTTATTTTTTTAGTTTTTAGTGTATTTTTTATATTTTTTATATTTTTAATATTTTATTTATCATTCTTTTTCTTTTTTAAGTTTCTTTTAACTTTTTAATATATTCTTCTTATTTTTTTATCAAATACTTCTTTAGCTATTAAATAATTAGAAGTCTTAGAACCTTTAGCTGTAGTTTTTCTCAGCCTAATAGCTTCAATAACATCATCTACACTAGCTTCACTATCAATATCATTTATTTCTGTATAACAATTACCTATAGATTCAATAAAGTGAGAATCACTAGCTCCTATTTTAGCTAAATTATTTTTATTAGCTAATTTATTAGCCCTAAAATTAGAATAACCAATTACATATCTAGCATTTAAAACTTCAACACCATCAATATATCTTGAATTAAAACCAAAATCAGTATCAGCTGTACTATCAGTATTTTTAAAAGCAGTCAAAGGATCAATAGTTTTTACCAAAGAAGTTGTTGTTTTTTTATTTTTAGAAAGTAATCCATTTCTATAAAAAGAAAAAGGGTGTGGAACAATAGCTAATCCTCCTTCATCATGTATTTTTTCAACAGTTTCTTCAGGAGATAATCCTTTTTGAATGATATTTTCAACTCCTAAACCAAGAATATGGCCTCCACTGCTACTAATTTCAATAGAAGGGATTATTAAGATCTTATCCATCTTTTTAGACATTTCAATAGCTATTTTGGATCCTTCAACAGAATCATGGTCACTTATAGCTATAACATCTAATCCAATTAATAATGCCTGTTTTATAATTTTTTCTGGTGTACTTCTTGAATCTCCAGAATAAATACTGTGAATATGGGGGTCAATTTTCATATAAATCATGAATATTTATAAATTGTTTATAAAGTTATCTATAATTTGCTTAAGTATTTATAAATTGTTTATAAAGTTATCTGTAATTTGCTTAAGTATTTATAAATTGTTTATAAAGTTATCTGTAATTTGCTTAAGTATTTATAAATTGTTTATAAATTGTTTTGAAATTGTTCTAAAATTGTTTATAAATTGCTTAAAATTTTATTTAAGTTGTTTATAAATTGTTTGAAATTCTATTAAATAATATTTAAATTGCGTTGATTATTTTGAATCATTATGAATTTTTTATGAATAGTATATTTATTTATAAATTGTTTTGAAATTGTTCTAAAATTGTTTATAAATTGCTTTAAAATTCTATTTTAAGTTGTTTATAAAATTGTTTAAAATTTTATTATATAATATTTAAATTGCGTTGATTATTTTGAATCATTATGAATTTTTTATGAATAGTATAGTTATTTATAAATATTTATAATATTGTTCAGTTGGTATAGTATTAATTATAATATTTTTATGAATAGTATATTTATTTATAATATTGTTCAGTTGGTATAGTATTAATTATAATAATAAGTGGTAAAAATAATTATAATCATAATATTTTTATTTTTTATAATATTCAACAGCTTTAATAAGTCCAACAGGGCCAGTCATCATAACATCTCCACCAGGTGATGCATTATAATAATTTAAATTAGTTTGTTTGATTATTTCTCTTTTTGGTCCTGTAACAATGACTTTTTCAACTTTAGAAATTGGATTTATAACATGGGCTCCATGACCATTATCATCGTGGACTTCTTCGTGTGTTATAGTGCCTTTAACTAGTTTGTCAACTAAATTTTCAATCTTTTTAGGGTTTAGACTAGATGTATGATGTTCAAAAACACCTTGAATCTTTCCATTTTCTATAGAAGTGGCCATTGTATGACCATTACCAATATCCATTACAACAAAACTATTTAGTTTAGATACTACATCATCAACACAAGCTCCACAAATAGAAGCAAATTTTGAATCCATAACAATAGGTTTTAGATTATCAAGAGTCTTTTCAGCTGCTTTCATCCTAGAAAAATAATCAGGAACATTTCCATAAAATGCAAATTCATGAGGAGCTAAAGGTTTGGATAATTTATCACGAATCTTTCGAAATCGAAAGTCTCTATCACCCATCTTGTCACTAAACCCATGATCTTGGAGAGCTACAGCTACCTCATCAAAATCAAAGTTTATGTCATATTTAGCTATTGTTGATGATAGTTCATCTATATCAATATCTTTTAAAGTTATTTTTGAATAATTAGAATATTTTGAATCATTGTCATAGCTGTATTTTTCAACAATTTCAATACCTAATTTTTCTACAACTTTTAAATCATCTTTTATAGTTCTAGCTGATTCTTCTTCCATAACAACTTTATAACCTTGTTTTATATGATTTATAATAGCTTCTTTAATTTTGCCTCCACCCATTATAGTTCCATCAAAGTACAAATCACTTCCTTTTTCAGTTTGTTTTTTGATTTTTTCCACTATGATCACGGGAGGAGATGGTAGAACCAATTTTATAGAATTTTCAAGCTCTTTTTCAGTGTTATAGAATAATATATCTTGAGTTCCAGCGCCAATGTCTATTGCTAAAATCTTCATAGTGATACTTGTTTTTAAAATTATTTAAAATTATTTAAAAAAAAATTTATAATCTAATATTTTTTATTATATATTTTTTTATAAGTTATTTTTATATAATTTTAATTGTTATAAATTATTATTTTTTTATATTTTTTTATATAAGTTATTTTTATATAATTTTAATTGTTATAAATTATTATTTTGTTATATTTTTTTATATAAATTCTTTTTATAGTGTTTTATTTTATATAAATTATTATAAAATTATATTATAATTATAAATTGGTTTTAAAAATATTTTAATAAATTAAATTTAAATTATTATAAAAATTTTAAATATAATTATTAAAAAATCTAAACCTTCTTTATTTTATTAAAAATACTAAAATATGAGAACTTATATAAATTTAATAGAGTATAATTATTAGAAAATCAGATAAATCTTTCCATGAAATTTAAAACTTTATTTACTAAAGAAGATAATGGTCCAAACTTATTTGAAAATCTTCTAAGTTCAGAAATATCATGTTGAGAAAATGTTTTAAGTAGTGTAATAGCTATAAAATATATAATTGGACATAGTATTATTCCAATAATTAATCCAACAATATTTTGAGGTAAAAGAAGAATAAATAGGGCCATGACTATAGAAGCAACAACTAATTTTCCAAAAAATAGATATGGTGGGTTTACTTTGGTCATTTTAAAGGTAATTATTAATATTGGAATCATCATTGCAAAAGAAGCAATTGTTGTAGCTAATGCTCCACCTTCAATTCCAAGAATAGGTATCATAAACCATCCTAAAATAACTGTTAATGTGGTTCCTCCAACGAGAACATACATTGGAATTCTAGGATTTCCTATGCCTTGTATAATACTTGCAGAAATAGTAAATAACGAGTAAAAAGTCATTCCTATTACAAGTATACTTAAAGCCATTGCTCCAAGAGCATAATCTGAGTTTGTAAAGTATACGGTTTTCATTATTGTTTTTGCAAACATAGCAATTCCTATACACATTGGAATAACTAAAATCATACCATATTTATAAGCTTGTGAAACATACTTGTTTAAAAGCCCTTGATTTTTTGTGCTGAAAGCTGCTGAAGAAGCAGGAAGTATTGTAGTGGCTATTGAAGTAGATATTATCAGAGGTAATCTAGCTATAGGATCAGCTGCTGTGAAATATCCAATTAAATTTGAAACTAAGAATTTACCCATAATAATAGTACAAACACTATAAATTGCCATTTCGGCAAGGGCAGTTACTGTAACGGGAATTGAAAAAGTGACTAGCTGTTTAGCTAGATTAAGTTCCTTTTTTAGTGGAAACTCAAAGTCTTTAGATGGTTGAGGAATATACTTCCACATATATTTTTTAAATATTATAACAGAAACAACTGCAGAAGCTGTAAATCCAAGAACTGATCCAATTACAGCACCAAAAGCAGATAAACCAAGGATAACAAGAGCAGTTGCAAATAATATCATGAATACTTGCTCAACAGCGCGGGTATATAGAATGTATTCCATTTTATACACTCCTTGAAATGTTCCTCTAAAAGCTCCTACAATAACACTAAATGGAGTTATAAGACCAACTGCTTGTAATGGAAGCAGTGCCTCAGGTTTTGAAAAAAAATCATATGCAAGATATGGTGCTACAAAGAATACCATTATAAGGCCGAAAAAAAGCCCTAAAAATATCATTATCTTTAATGAAGTGTAAATTGTCTGCCTAGCTAAGTCATCTTCTTCAAGAGCTGTATATTGGGATACATATTTAGCTATTGCTGGTGGAAGCCCTCCTGCAGCTAAAACTTGAAAAATTCCTTGAAAGGGTAATGTTAATCCTAAAATACCATAAGAAGCAGGACCTAAAAGTGCAGCCATTAAAAAACGATAAACATACCCTCCAATACGGAAAATTACATTTCCAATCAGAATTAAAATACTGCCTCTTGCTAACTTTGACATTAAATCACCAAATAATTGATATAATTATATTATACTGAATTTTATATTTATTTTATATGTTTTATAGATATACTATAGATTTTATTAATATATTATAGATTTTATAACTATACTATATATTTACAATAACCATCAGTTTTTTCTATATTTGTTTAGAAATTCTACAAAACGTTTTAAGGTTTTATTTAAAGTATTAAAACCATAATCGTCTTTTTTCACACCATCAACAGAGTCTTGTGACCAAAATACTGCTCCAAGATTAGCTCCATAAGAACCTCCGCCAACGGGGATAATGCCATTAAGCATGTAAAAAGTGTTTATTTGCTGAATAGCTAGTTCTTGACCTCCTGCTCTATCTCCTCCAACAGCTATTGACATTCCAATTTTCCCTTTGTGCATATTAATATCTTCAGCTTCTAGGGCTCGACATCTATCCATGACAGCCTTAATTTGAGCTGAAATAGATCCATTATGCATTGGGCTTGCCATGATTATACCATCAGCTTTTTTAAACAGATTATAAAACTCAAACATATCATCTTTAATTACACATTCCTTCATTTTTAAACAATAGTCGCAGTGTCTACAGGGAGCAATTTCTTTTCCTCTAACTGTAAATAGTGTTGTTTCAAATTTTTGTTCTTCAAGACCAGATAATGCTTTACTAAGAACATATTCTGTAGCTTTTTTTCTTGGACTTCCACTAACGCCTACAATAAACATATTTATCATTCCAACCTAGTTTTTGATATTAATATATTAGATAATTTCTTTTAACATAATTTTATTATATTAGTTAAATAATATATTAGATAATTTCTTTTAACATAATTTTATTATATTAGTTAAATAATATATACAATAAAGATTATATAATTATATTGTAGTATATAAAATAAATTTATAAAAGTTAAATAATAAAGTATAATTAATAATATATAATAAATAATATTGTTATAAATACATTTAGAATATTGAAACAGGATACATAAATAATGTCGTGTATTTTAGTTTAAATTTGTAAAATTTTTAATAAATTAATTATAATAATGATTATTGGTTATTGCTATATAAACTTATTATAAAATTAATATATTTTATTAGTTATAAAAATTACAAAAAATCAAAAACAGAAAAGTTTTTGACACAGTCTATAGATAATTGTATTTGAAGATAATTGATTAATAATGGGAAATATTATGGAATTTATTAATAGTATTGTTAAAAAATATTCAAGAACTTATACAAGAACACTAAAAAATGGTAAAAAAAAGAAATACCATACTGAACAATTTCAAATAACAATACCTAAAGAAGACAATATATTTGAAGATAATGAAAAAGTTTTCATCATTCCATCTTCAGATATGGATGATTTAAAAAATACTTCTGAAAAAATAAATGATTTAGAATCGAAAAATATTTCACTAGAGGAGTCTAATAAGAATTTAAAATCTGCTTTGGATGAAAATGATTCTTCTGCTGTTGAGTTTAAGTCTGTTATTTCTGATTTGGAATCTAAAGTTAATTCTCTTCAGGGGGAGTTGGATTCGAAAAGTGATTTGTTGGAAAAGTCTGACATGAATTTGAAGTCTGCTTTGGATGAAAATGATTCTTCTGTTGTCGAGTTTAAGTCTGTTATTTCTGATTTGGAATCTAAAGTTAATTCTCTTCAGGGGGAGTTGGATTCGAAAAGTGATTTGTTAGAAGGGTCTAATAAGAATTTAAAATCTGCATTAGATGAAAATGATTCTTCTGCTCTTAAGTTTAAGTCTGTTATTTCTGATTTGGAATCTAAAGTTAATTCTCTTCAGGGGGAGTTGGATTCGAAGAGTGGTTTGTTGGAAGAGTCTAATAAGAATTTAAAATCTGCGTTAGATGAAAATATTTCTACAGTTCTTGAATCTAAGTCTCTAATAGCTGATTTAGAATCTAAAATCAATTCCCTTAATAAAGAATTAAATGAAAATCAGGAAGAATATGAAAAATTAGAAGATAAATTGAAAGATTCACAGAAATCTCTTGAAAACCAAACTAAAAAACAAGAGTCTGTTTCGAATTCTAAAAAAGAAATCACCAAAGTTAATCAAGAAATGCTTCTATTTAAAAAGGAAAGGTATATTGAAAAGTTGACACAAGAATTAAATGAACTTAAAAATGATAAAAAAGATTTAGAAGATAAATTAGAACTTTTAAATTCATATATTGAAGATCTTAAATCTAATTTGAAAACTTTACAGCATTCTCAAAATAAAGAAATCCTAAAATTCCAAGAGGATTATGAAAAATTAGCTATAAAATACAGAAATATGAAAAAAGATTTAAGAGAAATAGAAGAGTTAGCTATCTACCATGAAGCAATATCTGAAAAACTAAAAGATTTCATTTTAAAATCTTATTAATTAAAAAACTAAAAAAATAATTAGGAATAATACATTTCTCTATCATTATATTATAGAAAAAATATTATTTCTAGTTTTAAATATAATTTATAAATATAGCAAGATACTACTTAATTTTCTAATATTTATTTAAAGAGTCTTATTCTATTTTTTATAGAAAATTCATTAAAAGCATTTTTGATTATAATAATTTCATTAAAAATTATATAAAATTTAAATTAATAAAAAATTATTAATAAAATTATTAAAAAAATAAATTAAGAAATAATTATATTAATTAGTACCTTTTATTTTAATTAATTATTTCCCATCTACTTCTAAATGACCATTCATATATTTATCATATCCAGTAAGGTCTAAAAGCCCATGACCAGATAAATTAAATACAATTGTTTTTTCTTCTCCAGTTTCTTTACACTTTTTAGCTTCATCCATAACTACTTTTATTGCATGAGTAGATTCTGGAGCTGGTACAACACCTTCACATTTTGCAAAAGCGAGTCCTGCTTCAAATATTTCATTTTGATGAACAGACCTAGGTTCTATGTATTTTTCTTTTGCAAGTAATGAGACTTGTGGAGACATTCCATGATATCTAAGTCCACCTGCATGAACAGAAGGGGCTACAAAATCATGTCCAAGAGAAAACATCTTTAAAAGTGGAGTTAAACCTTCACTATCACCAAAGTCATAATCATAGCTACCTTTTGTAAGAGTTGGACAAGTACTTGGTTCAACTGCAATAAATTGGCAGTCAGTATTTCCATCTATTTTATCTTTAATAAATGGGAAAGCAAAACCTGAGAAATTACTTCCTCCACCAACACAACCTACCATTATATCTGGTTCTTCTTCAGCTATTTCAAGTTGTGTTTTAACTTCTTGACCAATTACAGTTTGATGTAACATTACATGGTTTAAAACACTTCCGAGGGAATAATATGTATTATCATTAGCTAAAGCATCTTCCATAGCTTCGGATATAGCTATTCCAAGAGAACCTGGATGGTCAGGAGTTTCAGCCAATACTTTTCTTCCATAGTCAGTTTGATTACTCGGAGAAGAATAGAGTTCCCCTCCATAAATCTCCATTATAGCTTTTCTAAATGGTTTTTGATTAAATGAAACTTTTACCATATATACAGTACAATCCATTTCCATTTGAGAACAAGCAAGAGAAAGGGCAGTACCCCATTGTCCTGCACCAGTTTCAGTTGTGAGTCTTTCAATCCCATCTTTTTTAGCATAATATGCTTGAGGAATAGCACTATTTAGTTTATGACTTCCAGTTGGAGAAGTATCTTCTCGCTTATAGTAAATTTTAGCAGGAGTGTTTAATAATTCTTCTAAACCTTCAGCTCTAAATAAAGGACTAGGTCTTCCCATTCGCATATATAATTCTCGAACAACTTTAGGTATGGGTATATATCTTTCTTTTGAAAATTCTTGCCCTAAAACACCTTTAGAAAATACTTGAGGAAGAGATTCTATTTGGTTGTGTCCTTCACTATTAAGTGGAGGAGGTATTTCTGAGGGTAAATCTGAATTAATATTATACCAAGATTTTGGCACATCTTCAGAGGATAATTCTATTTTATACATATTTATCACCATTTTATTAATTTTAAAGAAGTATATATTTTATTATAGAAAATAGACTTTAGAATATTTTGATAAAATCCTATTTATAAAATATTATTATAAAATCCTATTTATAAATTATAATTATAAAATCATATTTATAAAATATTATTATAAAATCATATTATAAATTATAATTATAAAATCATATTTATAAATTATAATCATATTGAAAAAAATTATAATGGTTTAAATAACTATAATTTATTTATATATTCATATTCTATAATACTCTATTTAAACCTTTGCAGTACATTTTTGTCCTTTAACAAATATAATATCATATTACTCAAAATCATTCAACAATAAGAAATCAATACAATCTATTAAAAATTAAAAACAATTAATATATATAAAAAATATATATTTCATTAAATATATTTTTATATAGTTAAATCATCATGACCACATTATTATTTTAATCAATATAACAAGATATATATTAATAAAAATTTAAATTGGAGTTAAAATGACCGAAGTAAAAGCTGGAGTAGAGTATAAAATAAACATTGGAGAAAAAAACTTTTTATTAAATAAAAAACAGTTCAGCCTCCTTAATTATATAAATATATTAGAATCAATAACACTAGCTGCTGAAAATACTAAAATATCTTATAGAACTGCTTTAAATTATATTGAAAAAATTGAAAGTTCACTGGGAATAGCAGTTGTATCTACAAAAAAAGGGGGAAGTGGTGGTGGAGGTAGTACAAAACTTACTTCTGAAGGCCAATTAATCCTCAAGGAATGTAAAAAGATTAATGCAATCATGGAACTTCATAATGAAGTAAATGAACTTGAAGCCAAAGTTTTAGCTATAAATAAAGATAAACAAGTCATGACTATTGAAATAAATGATATAGACATAACAATTCCTTTAAATGAAAAATATGAAGTTAATGATAATATATTGGCACTTATTAGCTATGATAATATTTTTATAATGCTGAAATCCCAGAAATCAAGTGTCAGAAATATATTTAAAGGTAAAATTGTTGAAATTGGTCTTAATAGAGAAATGATAAGATTAAAAGTTGATATTGGGGGAATTTACTTATATTCCAACATAACTAAATCTTCTGAGGAAAATTTAAATCTTAAAATAGGAAATGAAGTTTATCTTGGATTTAAAGCGGTATCTATAGCTACATTAAAATTACAGTAATTAAAATTAAAAGATAAATAAAATAAATCTCATGATGTATTAAAATCATAAATAATCATTAATTAAAAAACAATAAATAAATTTATTGTAAAATATAAAATATGAATAATAAAACTAATTATATCTTATATTCATATACTATCAATAAAAATTAAAAAATAATATATAAAATTATTAAAACTATTAAAACTATTAAAAATATTAAAACTATTAAAAACTATTAAAAACTATTAAAATTATAAAAATTATATTAAATATCCTATAAAATGAGGTGTTTTTATTCTTAAAATCGATGTTGATTTCGAAAAATGCACAGGTTGTGGAGACTGTAAAGAAGTATGTCCTAAAGGTGAAAAAATTTGGACAATAGATGATAAAGCTCATACTCATAATTTAGAGTATTGTCATGTTTGTACAATATGTGCATCTAAATGTCCAGAAGAAGCAATAACTGTTATTAGAAATGCTCCTAATAACGAATAAAAAAAATATTAGAAATTAAGATTAAGTATTTTCTAATTAGCTACTTAGAAAAAATAAAAATAATTAATTAATATAAAAATCACAATTTAACTATTTAAAATCTAATAGGAAAGTGAATAAATGAAAGATAGAATAGCAGAGGTTTCAAGAAAAACTTCAGAAACTGATATAAAAATTAAGATTGATTTAGATGGTAATGGAGAGTATAACATAAATACAGGTATAAATTTTTTTAATCATATGCTTGATTCTTTTGCTAAACATGGTATGTTCGATTTAGACATAGAAGCTATTGGTGATATAGATATAGATGATCATCATACAGTTGAAGACGTTGGAATACTTCTTGGAGAAGGATTTTTAAAAGCTATTGGGGATAAAAAAGGAATAAAACGAATGTCTCATGCTATGGTTCCTATGGATGATTCATTAGCTACTGTAGCTGTTGATATAAGTGGTAGAAGTTATTTATCCACAAATTTCGAATTTAACAATGCTAAAATTGGAGATATGACAAGTGATACAATAATTCATTTTTTTGAATCATTTACTAGCTATGCTAAAGTAAATATTAGCATCGAAGCCAAGGGATCTAATGATCACCATAAAGCGGAAGCTATTTTCAAAGCATTTGCAAAAGCATTAAAAGAAGCATGTAAAATTGAGCATGATTCAATTCCAAGTACAAAGGGAATTCTTTAACTTTATCTTTGAATAATACTTAAAATCTAATATTTTCTATTTTATTAAGATTTAAACTTTCTTTTTTAACTTTTTTAATAGCTATTTAATGAGAAGAATATATTACTTTTGAGAAGTTTACATTACTTTTTCATGTTTTTATTCTTCTTTTTATTTTTATTATTCTTTTAAAACTTTTTCTATTTTAATTATTTTTATAATTTTTATATCATTTTTTATAATATTTTTTATTTTTTTTTAAATTATTTTGTTTTTATTTTTTTTATAATATTTTTTATTTTTTTTTAAATTATTTATATAATATTTTTTTATTTATTAAATTATTAACTAAACAATGAACTCTAAAAAACAAAGAATATAGATTAAACTTATTAATTTAGAAAATATAGAACAATATTTCTTTTATTAGACTCTTACTTTGAGAATTTTAAATTTAAATTGTAATGTATATTCTTAATATTATACATAAAAAAATCTAAAAACATAAATTATATAACCCTTGTAATACATAAATTATATACTAACATTGGAGGTCATTAACATGCAAGAAGAAAATATTGTATACATCGGAAGCAAACCAGTAATGAATTATGTCCTTGCAGTAGTAACTCAAATGAACAGTGGCGAATCAGAAGTTATTTTAAAAGCAAGAGGAAGAGCAATTAGTAGAGCAGTAGATGTAGCAGAAATAGCTAGAAATAGGTTTATTCCCGACATGGATGTTGAAAACATTGAAATTAGTACAGAAGAAATAATTGGAAATGATGGTGTTTCAACAAATGTATCTACTATAGAGATACAGCTTAAAAAAGACGATTAATTTTTTAAGCTTTTTTTATTCTTTTAATTTTATATATTATTTTATATAATTTTTTTAAATATTTTCAATATCCTTAATTATTTCTATATTTAATTTATTCTTTAAATCATAAACTATTTCTATATGTTCTTTATTTTATAAATTCCAAATTATTTCTATATTTAATTTATTTCAATGTCCTAAATTATTTTTATATTTAGTTTATTTCCAATATCCTTAATTATTTCTATATTTAGTTTATTTCCAATATCATAAGCTATTTCTAGATTTAATTCTAAAAATTTTTAAATTAAAAGTTTAGTTTATTCATCTATACATGAAAAACTTAACTATTTCTCCAAGCATTCTAAAAATTCGACTGTCCATGGATTTACTGACGTTTTCTAACTCATCAATAATAGCTATTTCTTGTGGGCATTTTTTTTCACAAACTCCACATTTCATACATTTATAAGCTGCTGATTTATCTCCAGTTGCAAAAACATACATTGCTTGTGGTCTAAATCCTCCAAACATTGATTTATCATTATATGAAGAGAAACATGTAGGTATATCCACACCATGAGGGCATGGCATACAATAAGCACAATTTGTACAATTTATCTTTATTTTGCTTTTAAATTCATTTTTAACCTTATCTAACATTTCTATTTCTTTTTCACTAAGTGAATTTGGAAGAGATTCTGATGCAGCCTTTATATTTTCTTCTATGTGTTTTTCTTCATTCATTCCAGATAAAACTACTTTTACTGATGGATGATTCCAAACCCAACGAAGTCCCCATTCTCCAGGAGATCGTTTAATTTTAAAATTATCAATGTATTTTTGAGCATTTTTAGGTAATTTACCAATAAGCATACCTCCTCTTAGAGGTTCCATTACTATCATAGCAATACCTTTTGATGCAGCATATTCCAATCCTTCTCTACCAGCTTGATAATGTTCATCAACATAATTATATTGTATCATTGAAAATTCCCAGTCATAATCATCTATTATCTTTTTAAAATGATGTAAACTACCATGGAATGAAAATCCAAAGTTAATTATCCTTCCTTTCTTCTTCTCATCAGCTACAAACTCTAATATTCCATTTTCTTTAAGTCTTTCCCAATCTGCAAATTCTATTAGATTATGAATCATATAATAATCTATATAGTCAGTTTGAAGTCTATTCAGCTGTTCTTCAAAGATTTCATCCATTTTTGCCCTATTTCTCGCAGTAAGTGCTGGCATCTTATCAGCAATTTTCACCTTTTCCCTGCAATTATTATTTTTTAAGATTTTTCCAAGAGTCTTTTCACTTCCTGCATATAGGTAAGCTGTATCAAAATAATTAACACCATTTTCAATAGCTGTCATTATTTGTTTTTCTGTTCTTTTATAATCAGTAATTCCATTTTTCTTTGGAAAACGCATACACCCATAACCTAAAATGGATAATTTATCTCCATTTTTTTCTGTTTTTCTATATAACATTGAAATCTCCTTATATTGATACAAATCATTATTTTAATTTAAAATTGATTATTTTAATACTTATATAATCAGCTATTGTTTTATATACTTCTTAAATTTACTAATATAAATTATTTATAATAATTATTATATTATATATTTTTAAATTTTTAATATTTATAAAATTATAAAATTATAAAATTATTATATTATTATATTTTTATATTATAAAATTATTAAATTTTTATCTATTAAAATTATTAATAGTTATCATTTTTTCTATTAATATAATCTTTAAATGAAAAATATATCTTTCTACTCAAATATTCATTAACCTTTTATTTATTAATATAATGTCCATTTTTAGTCCATCTATCTATAATTCCCTCATATCTATTTTTATTTCTTAACACATGAGGTTTTATACCTATATTAAAAGATATTTTTCTCGTTATTCTTTCATAAATTGAAAGTGGATTATCTTTTTTAACTTTAAGCAAAAATTTTTTAGACAATTTTGAAATTTCAATTTCTTCTTTATTATTAATAGCTTTATTGTTATGATTTAACTTAAGTAAGTATTGACAACTAACAGATCCTCCAGAATTTCTTATTAATTCATTAATTACTTTTTCTGCTTTTCCACCACCATAATTTTCATAAGTTACTACTGAAAAACAAGCTTTATTATATAATAATCTCTCAAATACAAAATGACATCTATCCATCAGTACCTTAAAATGTCCAGATACATTAGTTACATATGTAGGGCTACTGAATATTATTCCATCACTTGATTCCATTTTTTTAGATAAGTCTTCTAAACCATCATCTTTAATACTACAATGTCCTGTTTTATAACATGTTAGGCAACCATTACAAAGTTGTATATTCATTTTTCCTAAATCAATATATTCAATATCAAGTGAGGAATCTATTTCAACTAAAGAATTTTTAATTTTTCTAAGTATTTGGCCTGTTGCACCTTTTAATCGGGGACTACCATTTATAATAATAATTTTCATTATTTAAACCACCTTTTAAATCATAGATAAAGAACGATTATACTGCATATAAATCCTAATATTGAAAGAGGAGTCATTAGATATTTTTCTTTCTTACTTTTTGTTAATAATCCATTGGCAATAATTCCATATCCCAAGAAAATAGTATATATAAGTAATGTAATCTCAACAAAGCCATTTGAAAAACCTATTTTGAACCAGTGGATATATTCCAAAAAGGATAACCCAACTAAAACAAATAATAAAGAAAATATTCCACTTATTAAACGTTTTTTCAATGATAAAACTTTATCAGATCCTCCCAAGACATATTCACCAAATGGTACACCAAGTATCAGTAAACAATGTAGAATAACAAAGATGAATGGTAATATTACACTAATGAATTCTGCAATTTCGATTATCATTTAGACTCCCTATATTATTAGCTAAATTTTACATATGGATTGACATATCTTTCTCGTTTTTTTGTTGAATTACCATATTCTATTGCTTTTGATGGACAACGATTGATACATGCAGTACAATGACTACATTTTCTTTTAATCCATTCAGGAATTCCTTTTTGTATTTGTATAGCTTTTGATGGGCATATTTTTTCACATTGTCCACAGCTTGTACATTTTTCAGTTACATAAAATTTTTTAGTCCCACGATATATTCCATAAATTCTGTAAGGAATAGGCGAAATTATTGCAAGTGAGCCATGTTCTCCAAAGTATCCTTCTTTCATCTGTTTTATTCCTTTAATTAGTTTTTCTATCTCTTTTTCTGTTGTAATAAAAATTGACTTTATAGTTTCTTTATTAGCTATATCTGACCACATTATATAGTTACTAGGCATTTTAATTGAATAGCTGCTATTTAATTTTAGGTTTTTTGATTTCAATATTTTCGCTAAATCTTTATCTGCATTTCCTATATGCCCACCACAGGTAATTGCTGTATATATAAATGGATTTTTTTCTGTTTTTAGATTTAATTGATTCATAAATTCAGATACTATAGTAGGTAATCCCCAGAAGTAGACTGGAAATATAAAACCTATTTTTTCATCGTTTTCAATTTTGTAGTTAAAGTTTTTTTCATTTAGACTCTTAACCATATCAATTAATTCTCCACCTTCTACTTCTTGTATTTTTTTAGCTACGTATAATGAATTTCCTGTTCCTGTGAAATAAAAAATCATTTTAATCCTCTTTTTTTTAATTTATTTTACTATTCCTTTTTTATTTTATAGTTTTCTAATTTGACAACTTTCGAATTATTATCATAAAAAAAATATATTATTTATTATTATTTATATAGAATTATTTTTATTTAGTTTTAAAAGATTACTCACATCATCAACAATTTCTTCATTAACTTTTGCAACTAAAAACTTACCTTTTCGCTCTGTCACTATCAATTCAGCGTTGCTTAATTCTTTAAGGTGATGGGAGATTGTAGGAGACCCAATATTAAATGTTTTAGCAATATCATTTATAAAACATCCTTCACAAGTGTCATAACTAGTTTCCTGATTTTCAACAATCTTTAAATAAAGTTCTAGTCTATTAGGATTGGAAAGAGCTTTAAAAACTTTTGCCATTTTTTTAGTATCCATCAAATACCTCAGTTTTATAATTCGATAAGTATCAAAATAATATATATACAAATTGATATATAAAAGTTTTGCTAGATTTTTAAGATTTTCGCATTGAAAATAATTAAATTATAAATATTAGATTTAAAAATTAGGATAATAATTTGATATAAAGATTAGATATAAATTATTAGATTTAAAAATTAGGATAATAATTTGATATAAAAGATTAGATATAAAGTATTGTTTTATAATTAAAATTATTCATTTTTTCTTTTTAATTTCAATAAAAGAATTTCTGCATCTGTTCCCCATCTAATTGGGGCTTGATTTGTTCCAACACCATCGGTGACTACTAAATAACTATCGTTGTCTTTATAAACTCCTCGAACATATTTAAACATTACTCTTATTAAAAACCTAATGGGATAAAATTGACCTCCATGTGTATGGCCAGAAAGTTGTATATCAACGCCAATATCTTTAAATTCCTTCCAAAATAGGGGGAAATGGTTTATAACAATGTTGACATCCTCAGGGTTTATCATTGAAAAATCAACACTATTTTCAATTGTAACTCCAGGTTTTAAAACTGAAGAAACAAAAAATCCATATATAGATAATCCTTTAAATTCCACTTTATCATTCAATAAAACTTGCAAATTAGCATTTTTCGCTGCATTAATAACATTTTCCAAACCAGGATAATAGTCATGATTTCCTGGAGTGAATATTATTGGTATTTTAGAATCAGCTAATGGAGAAAAATCATCCATTTCTATTGGAGTTGAACCATCAGCTAAATCACCAGATAAAATAGCTATTTCAGCATCAGTTGAGTTGATTTTATTAACAATATTTTTTAAAAGCTTTTTACCTCTAATTGATCCTATATGAACATCAGAAAAATGAATTATGTTTATTTCTTCCTTTAAATTTTTAATAAAAAGTTCATGTTCATTTATTTTAATTTTATCTGCTTTTATATAAGCATATATGGTTATTAATGGAATTATTGTAAGATAAATAATAATCAAATAGTTAATTGGTATTTTCACAAATAATAAGATGATATAAATAGCTATTGATAAAATCAAATACATTAAACAAAACCATAAAAGAAAATAAGAAAATTCTGCCAAATATCTTGTAATTCTTCTGGTTTTTCCTTTTTCGTAAATAGATGAAATTGTGTTTATTAAAGACAATAAAATAGCTATTGAAAACAAAAAATAAAAGTTTATTTGAATTAAAAGATTTAAACTAATATAAGCTACAAAGAGAAGAATCATAGCAAAGATTAATGTCTTAGAAATTTCTTGAATTATAAAATTTAAATTGATTTTCATGAGAAATCCTTTCTAATTTATATAAATTTAGGAATTAGTATATTTTTTAATTATAGTTTAGATAGATTTTTCTATTTTAATTTTTATATAAACTTGCTTTGTTTAAATATTCAGATTAAAATTTATTTTATTCTAATAAATTTTAATTATAAATATTTTTTATATTATATTATTATTAATTTAATAATAAATAAAAGATTTTTATATTAAATAGTTTATTATTATTAATTTAATTATTAAATAAAAGATTTTTATATTAAATAGTTTATTATTATTAATTTAATTATTAAATAAAAGATTTATATAAATATTTTAATGATTATTTAAAAATTAATTTCATGAATATGATATCATGATTCCCAAGACCATTCTTTTGAATCTGCACCAATTTCAAAGTGATACTTAGCTATTCCAAGATCAATCTTTGTAAAAAATCCAAAAGATGTTTCAGCTTTTACAATGTTTTCATCTAATAATGTAAATTTAAATTTCTGCTGATTTCTAGCTGTAGGTGCAAGTTGAGCAGATTTTAATCCATTTTTAAACCATATTGGCATTTCATCTTTTGCAAATCCTAACATTTCTATTGGCTTAACCTTATGGGATTTTCCATTATCTATTCCATAGCCTATAGTAATAATAATAACAAGTTTTTCTCCTTTTTCTATTTCAACATTAATTTTATTTTTATTATACCCTCCCGCTACCCAACAGGTGTTTAAACCAAGTTGAGTAGCTTTAATAACAATTTTTTCACCATAATATCCTGCCTTTTCATCTAAATCTTTAGATTTTTCTCCAACAATAGCTATACAGTTTTTTACATTTTCAAATAACATGAATTTTGATAAAAAGCCTTTGCTAAAAATTTCTTCATTATCTAGGCAAGCTTGTATATTTAATCCACTTTCTTTGTTACATTTATCAATAATCTCTAAAAGATCTTTTTTTGTATCTCCTTCGATTGTTTTATCAGTATATTTTCTAACTGCATGTCTTTTTTTAACAACTTCTTGTAAATCCATTTAAAAACCCACTAAAATATTTTAATTTCCAATAATTATTCGCGTTCTAATTTTTCCAATGCTATTTTTTTCTTCGTATTATTCTAACTACAGCTATTATTACAGCTAATAATATAACTAAAATGATTCCAGTATAATACATAAAGATAGAAATTGGAGTATTTAATTTTTCACCATCTAATGAATATAGATATCCGTCTTCACCAGCAAAGAATATGCTTTGTCCATATACTACTGGTGATGAACTTATTGCGGTGTTAAATAGGTAAGTTCCAGGATTGTAGTTTAATTCTAACTCTCCAGTATATTTATTTAAGATATATAAGTTCCCATCATTAGATCCAAAAACTACTTTGTTATTATATATTGCAGCTGTTGATTGAACATCTCCACCAGTTTTATATGCCCATTTAAATGTACCATCTCTTATGTCAAGACAAGTTAAATTATCACTATTTGATCCAATATATAAATTATTATTTCTCAAATCAAGAGATGGAGAAGATAGTATTTTATTTCCAGAATCATATTTCCAAGCAAGAGTTCCATCTACAATATTTAATCCGTAAAGAGTTCCATCTAATGAACCTACAAATATTTTTTCGTTTCCATATGCGGGAGAAGATACAATTTCATCTCCAGTAGTATAGTTCCAAATTTCTCCCCCATCACTTCCTCTAAGGGCGAAAATATTTCCATTTGTAGATCCAACATAGAGAGTTCCATTAACGTAAGTTGGGGAAGATTTCACCTTTCCTCCAATTTCTTTCTCCCATATTTTAGATCCATCAGACTTGTGTAATGCATAAACTTTTCCATTATTTGCTCCAAAATATAGTGTATTTTCATTTATTGTAGGAGTTGATTCAATTGGTTTTGAAAATTCAAGTTTCCAAGATAATTTTTCATTTTTAATATTGTAACTATACAGATATCCTTTATCATCATTAACATTAGTACCAATAAATAAATTATCTCCTTTCACAACTGGGGAGCCTGAAACGCTTCCATTTAGCTGATATTCCCATTTAACATTACCATTTTCCATGTCTATAGCTTTAAGCAGTCCTGACTCTGAAACCATATAAATTGTTTTGTTTTGTATAGCTGGAGATGCTTTTACAGGACTTTCCATATTGTATGTCCATAGGTTAGAAATAAAGTCTCCTGCTTCCTGTATAAACCCTGTATGCTGAATATTTTCTTGAAACATAGTCCAATTATTACTATTATCAGCTCCCGCAAGAGGGCTTATAAAAACAGCTAATATAGCCATTCCTAATAAAAGACCCTTTATTTTATTTGAAATTGATTTTTTCATTAAATCACCAAATTATTATATTTAATTTTTTCTATATTATCAAATCTAAATTGTATCCGATTCTGTTTGTTTATTCGTAAATTTTTTTAATTTTTTTAATTATTTTATTAAATTATTATAGTTTTTTTTTAATTATTTTATTAAATTATTATGAATTTTATAAATTTTTTTATATAATATATAAATTAATTTAAAAATTATTATCAAATTTTTTATAATATTTCAGTATATTTTTTTATACTTTATAAAATAGCTATAATTTTAATTATATAATAATTAAATACTTTTTAAAAATTGTTAAAATTTAATCATATTTATCAATACATCGAAATTTAAACATCTCTGTTGAATCTTACAACACCTAAGCTAAAGAACACAATTAAAAATCCTAAAAGAACCAATACATCAATCCATATGTCTCCAAGACCGAAACCTTTAAGCATAACTCCTCTCATTGCATCATTTAAATAAGTCAATGGTACTAAATAAGCTATTTTTTGGAAAATCCATGGCATTGTTTCTATTGGGTAAAATACTCCTGATACAAACATCATAGGCATTGTAAATGGCATTACTATTTGTGTATAATCTTCTTGAGTTTGTGCAGTAGCTGAAATCATCATTCCAAAGCCGACAAAAGTCAGTGCTCCTAGTATTAAAACTCCAATGGCTAAAAAGATGTTTCCATTTATAGTTATTCCAAAAAGTAACATTGCTGCAGCTAAAAGAATTAGTGCTTTTGCAATTTCAATTATAAGTTTGGAAAATATTTTTCCTCCAACAACAGTTGCAACACTTGTAGGGGTCATGAATAATCTTGCTAACTCTCCAGTTTCCCTTTCACCTGCAATAGATTGGCCCATACCCATCATACATGACATCATAACTGTCATAGCTAATACTGCTGGAACTAAAAAGTCTATATATGCAATATCTCCGTATATCCTGTTTACTTGAAGGTTTATTGAGTCTACAATTCCACTAACACTTGAAGATAAAGTTGAAATTCCTCCATTATCAGAATTACTATTATCAGCACTTCCCGTATCATCAGATTCATCACCAGTACTATTATTGTTACCACCAACAATCATTGGATTTTGAACTTGCAAACTAGCTAACTTTTCAGCACCCATTTGCGCACTTAGCTGACTAAATAATCCTTGCATAGATGGAACTATTGCTTGACTTGCTATTTGATCTGAAGAATCTAAATATAAGACCACCACCTTACTTTGAGCCGTACTTAAATCATCATAGTTTGGTGGCAGTATCACAGTGGCTTTTACTTGTCCAGTTTCAACCAGCTCCTTACCATCATTTACATTGCTTGTAATTTCTTTAACTTCAAACAAGGACATATCTTTAATAGCCATTAATGTTTGATCTGTCATATTTCCCTGGCTCTGATCAACAATAGCTATAGGAACATTTTCTATTGATCCTCCCATACCATAACCAAACAAAGTTATCATTATTATTGGGAAAAGGAACATGGATATTAATCGTGGTTTATGCCTCCAAAGAGTTAAAAGATCTTTTTTAAGCATCCAAATAAATTTTTTTCCTTCCATACTTCTCAACTCTTAACATTGATTATATTTTCATGAATTTATGTTTTTTTCATTGGATTATATTATTTATTAATTTATTATTTCTTTTTTTACTGATTGTACAATTTATAAATCTATATTCTTTATATTAGTTTGATCCACAGTCTTTTTGCTGGTTACATCTATAAAAACATCTTCTAATGAAGGGTCTTTGGTGTTTATTGAAGTTATATTTCCACTATTTTTAACAATGCTCCAAATAACATTATTTACACTATTTTCTGCAAATCTATCAACAGCTATTGTTAATCTAGTACCTTCACCAGATTCATTAGTAGTAAGGTGATAAACAACATCTAAATCTTTAATATCATCTAAAATCTTATTATTAATGTATTTAACCATGATACTAATCTCTTTAGTATGTTTTCGAACTTCTGCAAGATATTCTGGGCTATGATTATTCGGATCTTTTGCTAAAAATCTTGGAGTTATCTGGCTTATATCAATATCAGCAATATTTTCACTATCTGGAGTCTCATATTCTAAAGATTTGTCACCTTTCTCTATTTCTCTAAATTCTCCAATACTTGATAATTTTTCCATTTCTTTAAGTAAGTTTAATTGGTTTTTGTGCATTAATGTGTCTTTTAAACCTTGAGGTGTATCAAATGCAGCTAATTCACCTAAATTTATAATTCCCACATTTTCACAAAGCATCTCTACTTCATACATATCATGAGAACATAGTATAATAGTATGACCATTATCATTAAGTTCAGCTATTAAATCCCATAAAACCATTTTTGTTGTTGGATCCAAGCCAATTGTCGGCTCATCAAGAAATAAAACGTCAGGTCTATGTATTAAACTAGCTACAACTGATACTTTTTGTTTTTGACCACCTGACATTTGCTTTATAAGCTTATTCTCAGCATATTTAATATCAACAAGTTCCATGAGGTCATCTATACGACTTTCTTTTTCATCATCTGTAAGACCATAATAATCAGCACAGAGTTCTACATTTTCTCTAGCTGTTAAATCTTTATAAAGACTCACAAGTTGTGGAACCATACCTATTTTTTGTCTCACTTCATTTGGATTGGTATTAATATCAAATCCACCTACTGTAGCTGTTCCTTGGCTTGGTTTTATGAGACAGGTTAACATTTTTATGGTTGTTGTTTTTCCAGCGCCGTTGGGACCTAAAAAACCGAAAATACTCTTATTTTTTACTTTCATATTAAGGTCTCCAACTGCCAAAAAATCCCCATACATTTTAGTAAGTGAATCAGTTTCTATTGCATATTTCATATATTCACCTTTATTAGATTATTTTAATTTTTTTATTCATTTTATCTTACTTTCATCATATTCAATTTATAGTATTTTGAATTCTTTTATTTATTATTATGATTAGACATTACATCTTTCCAAAATCCTCTTATTATTGGGGGAAAGTTTTTATGAGGCTTATTTCTCATCACTTCAATGGTGTTCAGTCCTCTGTCAGTAGCTTCATAATATTTTACTTTTCTTTTCCCTTGTAATTCCCAATTTCCTTTTATTAGTTCTTTTTTTTCTAATTCATGAAGAATTGGATAGATTTTGTTAGATCCAGGTCCTTGAAACTCTAAATCATTTGGAATTTCCATCCCTTCTCTCATTTTTTTTATTATTTCATATCCGTGTATTTTTTCTTTTGTTATTATCCAAAGAATCATTATTTTTAAAAATCCTTTCATTAAATTCGATAATAATGTTTTATCGAAGTTTCCATTTTCCAGTATATCATCTATACCACAGTGATATTTTTTTTTATTCTTTTTAAATTTATTTTTCCCAGTAACCTTTTTTTTTACTAGTTTTTCCATCAGGGTTCACCTTTTAATTTTTATAGGGAGTATTTCACTTGTTTTTCTTGATTTTCATCTTTTTTTACTTTTTTTATTATATAACATAAATAATATAAATTTTTTAAAATATTCAAAATATATAAATTTTAAAATTTTCATATTCATTAAAATTAATATACAACATTGGATATATCAAT